>Ga0307512_10003150_pt1 | contig 19596 bp, 17 predicted proteins | sample 14_EM_MG_FD_200267 | JGI IMG/M metagenome (GOLD analysis project Ga0307512, IMG submission 200267) | Populus trichocarpa ectomycorrhiza microbial communities from riparian zone in the Pacific Northwest, United States - 14_EM | ecosystem: Host-associated > Plants > Roots > Unclassified | place... | reverse complement strand
AGGAAGCGACCTGAGGTTTGCAAGGAGTTTTTGTCGAAGTACATCGACTTGCTTTTCAATCTCATCTTCTTCGACTCTGGAAGAAAACGAGGTGCATCAGACGAAAGACTCGATGAGGCATACCGACTGCTACTCACCCTTCGTCCTCCAACTTTAGCTGCAGCTCGAAGCATTGTACCTCCACTTTTCGTTTTCTGTCGTGTTCCAAGATTTCCGCGTCTGGTTCACGGTGTTTTGGGGGAGCGACATCCCAGGCACTGGCCCGATCCTGCGCACTATGTTGCGACCGGAGGGTAGACAAGTTCCGGACTACGTAACCATTGGTGCCACTGTATAAGACATGAGAAAACCGATGTAAAGCAACGAATAAATCTGGCACTAACCTTCCGCGTGGAGTTGTGAGACCGATTCCGTTGTACATTTTGACTTTAGGTGAGTGTCGTACAAGGAGGTGGCTGTCACATGGCAGTCACGTCGTCCCTGTCACATCCTGGGTCGAGCCGTCGGCCGCGTTCATCATCATCAGCAAGAACGGCGCGATGGATTCTGGTAAAATCTCCGCAACCCTCTTGGAGCTTCGAGAGTGCAAGATACTAGGGTGTTTGGAGTTCTCCCAACGTTCACCCGACCGCCAAGGAATTTGATTCCACAAACATCATTTTACAAGGTTCCCCCCCTTCAATGTCGTTCTTCGCGAAAACGCTTCACAAATCAACACGCTATGTAACACGCATAGGTTTCCCAGCGGGCGCCCAGTGAAATAGTCCTACAGTGATCTGATCGAGCGGCTAAGGATAAGATGGCTGCTGCAATCAAGTCCTGGACTTTGTCTGGGGAACAGCAAGAGCTCCTCATCAAGTCTTGTTTTGAAGGTATTCCAATTTCAGTATCGATCCGTGTCTGAGTCGGAACTAAACGTACCCAGCTAAGAAATTCTCGTATTCTCCATACTCAAAATTTCGCGTCGGTGCCGCTCTGCTCACCGTCGATGGCCGGATAATCAAGGGTACAAACATCGAAAACGCGTCTTATGGTGAGCATTTAATTCGATTTTCTCGGCCCAAGGCTCAAATCGTGGGGATGTCTTGAGGTGGGACGATCTGTGCCGAAAGAACGGCACTCGTGAAAGCGACGGTGAGTGTTTCCGGTTGTGCTTTCCCTGGCGTACTCAAGATACCTTTTAGAGTGAAGGCATCCGTTCGTTCATCGCCCTCGCGGTCACAACGTAAGCCCAAAACCCGCTCGAACCCTTGGAAGAGACTTAGGATCGCATCTCATACAGGGATGTTGCTGCACCGATCTCACCCTGTGGAATGTGTCGACAATTCATTCGAGAGTTCTGTTCGAACGAGATGCCGATTCTTCTCGTGCCCGGCGATTACTATGATACCAAGGAGGAGGCTTCGGAGAAGGTACCGATCCAGGTGACGAACTTGGGAGAACTTTTACCGTACAGCTTCGGTCCTGGAGAACTCGAATTGCCACGGAGGCCTTGGTGAGGGTCTACACCTGTATGTCGTTATCTGATTACCGAATCCACTCTCCCGCTGATCCCATCGTAAGAGAACGAGTTGGACCCTGTTTTTGTCTTGGCGAATCTATGTTCACATTCATATTATCGAAGTGAATGGCTCTCTCTGTAGGACTGTATCAATTGGTTTCGAGAAAGGGGCTTTGATGACCACCCCGTATGTACAATACAATGTGTTGGTGAAATCAACATACTTCATTTCTTCATCGAGGGTCTCGCGACATGCAATATTGTACAAGTAGATAACGATACAACGTCGTCTTTTGGTCTCGACCCATCCTTCTTCTCATTTAGGGGCTCATATTGACAACACAGCGAATGCAATCTCCGCCCTAGATATCGCCAATCAATCGATAACAAGTTACAGTGCAATAGGTGTCAATACTTACATGCATATCTTGGAAGCCATCGTTGATCGTCGAAAGGGTGCGTTGGTGAGTTACGTATTCGTCAACCTTGATCTTGCCGTTCAAATAATCTAGGCCGATGGTCTATGGGGGTCCCAGGGAAGAGTCTAGAAGTGCGTGAGCTGACCTTCGACGAGACCTGGGATTTCTGTTCGCCCTTTCACGCCACCGAAGGCTGTTCCTCGCCACGTCCTTCCCGTGACCAATTGGAATCTAGACAAATGGACAAGGTCAGTTGCAAGCAAGTTGGGGTCCACAAACGATGGAACTTACGGACGAGTGGATATCTCCTTTCCTGCAGCGGCGACACCGATGACGGTCGAGACTCCCCATCCCTTATGGCAAGCCTCGAGAGCGACGCGCATAACGTCGACCTAACACGTCCAGCTTCAGTGTCAGGGGAGTAGGCCGATGAATATAGGGCAGACATTTCCGGTGGCATCAAAGGTGAAATCGAATCCTCCGTCAGTGATCTCAACAAGGTAATCCTGAATGCGTTTGCCAGCTGGGAGTTGAGTTGGGTTCACGAACTCCGTCGCACCAAACTTCCTGGCCCAGGCTTCCTTCCCAGGATTCGTATCAACAGCAATGATACGAGAGGCTCCTACGAGGGTAGAAGCATTGATAACGCCGAGGCCAATGCAGCCACAACCGAAGACGGCAACGGTGGAGTCTTTGATCCCCTGCTGTTTGACGACAGCACCCCAGGCGGTGGTGATACCACATCCAAGGAGGCAAACCTTTTCCAAAGGAGCAGCGGGGTTGACGGCAACGACGGATACATCGGCGACAACCGTGTATTGAGAGAAAGTCGAGGTTCCCATCTACAAATGCAACGGTTAATGACACCGGCGGGTTGCGCGTGAGGGGAGAGGACAGTACGAAGTGAAGAACGGGTTGACCTCTAACGGTGAACCTAGAGGTTTTGTCGGGCATCAGCCCTTGACCTTGAGTAGCACGGACTTGTGATCGTGTCAGCAGAAAATCCCTCAGATTGAAGAAGCGAGGTACACACCCGAGCTGCAGAGGTTGGTCTTACCACTCTTGCAAAACTTACACTCTCGACACTCTGCGGTGTAGAGAGGGATGACATGATCACCCTGATGACAGCCCCCCTCTCAGTACCACAACGAATGCCCTAAGGCGGAAGCAGATGATCGCGCACTGGCTTCACGTTCGTTACTCCCTCTCCAACGGACTCGACCTATATTACAGTGCGTCAGCAAAAAGCGGACCGGACGGGTCACAAACTCACAATCCCACCCCCTTCGTGACCCAAGATCACAGGGAATGCACCCTGTTTAAACCCATCTCTCATCGATCACGTTGCTTGGACGACATGGGCACCTCGTAAAGCTCACCTCAGGGTCTTTACCACTACGAGTGTATTCGTCGGTGTGACAGATACCTATCGCAGTTTACGTTTATCAGGACACGAGGACCTTCTACGTCAAATAATAGATCATGACTGACCGGTGTACAGGACCTTGATCCGCACTTCGTGAGCCCTTGGCGGGGCAACCTCGACATCCTCTATTTTTAAAGGTTCCCCGGCTCCCCAGCAGACGGCGGCCTTGCAGGTGATTACTTTTCCAACAGTATTAGCTTCAGTCATGGTCACGATGATGAGAGGTTTGAGATAAGATGAGGTTTGGGTCGGCGGCAAATTTTAAGTGGCGGCAAGTGCCTAATGACTTCTTAGCCAACGGCTTTTCGTCTGGACATCATCCTGCGTGGTCTCCATTTTGCGACCGGCGCGAACCATTAATGTGCCCTTAGGCTATGTCGCCGGCGACCCCCACCTCTTGCGTAGCCTAGAACAGTTCTCCTCCATTTTATGAACGCGTGCCCCGTGGTCACTGGCTCTCACGCAGCACTCAGGACCGTTCACTCTTCCTGCCGCCTTCGAACGCACCCCCGCCGCTAGTGGCTCACACAGCCTATGGGGTACGAGTCTTTGCCTACGAGTTCCTTGTCCTCTGAACGCCTAGATGTTCTGCAATCAAACCAGGGATCACCTGAGTACACATGTCCTCCGTGTCCCCCCCCCCCAAGCCGTTAATCGTAGTCTTCCCGAATGCCCTATGGAACCCAAAATAGCTATTCGCCTTCTGACTTCTGCCACTTACGTTCATCGTCATCCCTGGGAAGCTTTCATAATTTCATTCCTCTCGACGCATGTCATTGTTCGTCGTGATTCTCATGTGAGATACTTACGATCTGTGTCTTTTCTTAGCTCTCTTGTCCACCACTTTTTGTATCGTTGGAATCTTGATGGATATATCCAGACAAGGCCAAAACCCTGTAAAGGCTTGCACTCATATTGATCAACTTTGGAATCTCCTGCGTCCGAGATACCATCTTGATGGCTCGGACGAGATTATGGTAGTGCGGGACAAGTGGCTGACAGGCTATATGTCGGAGATAACTCGGAAAAGTCGCTCGGTCATTTCCCACATTCAGATCACTTCATATCGGGAAAGTCCAGTTGCGCCAAACTGAACTGGTGGCACCTGGGACCCTCGCCACGAGGGGTGCTTCGTACGTGCACAAGACCAGTCAGGGGGAAACAAATTCCCTTTTCCTTCTCGTCGCCGGCGCGACGTCGTCTCCGTTTCCCAGCACTACATGTCTACATCTTCAGGGCAGCTTTTGCGTCCCTTCTGATATCAGCGCGTGGGCTGACGGCATCCTTACGGGATGCAGTTCGTGTGCAGACGTTCTGTCAGACTGAAGTCGGGGTCCTGTATCATGAATGTCGGCTGCAGACACGGTTAATTGCGCCTCACTCGGACCATGAAGACATGACAGTATCTCATGCATCACAGACGGGAGGGGAAGCCGGTGTGCCCATTAATCGGTCACCGATTACCAGTTCCCAACCCCTTACATATGCCCGGGGCATGGGACGGTTGAAGAGATGCGTGTTCTGTGCGAAATTTGACCTCGAGTGAGCCACGAAGATGAAGGATCCCGAACAGGACGTAAAGAATTGGCACATGCTCCTTGTGGTGATTGTCGAGTGTGTTGCATGTCACCGTAGCAGGGATGTTGACCGCCAGTAGGATATGCAGTCAAGCGTGGTGGAGGCCGTTTCTAACTAGGGAACACGTCACGAGCATACAGGCGAGGTGGTCACAAGCACGTTATATTATGGCTACAAAGTTGAATACGTCAGTATGAGTATTTCCAGCCTCCAAGGTAGATCCAGAAAAACCGTCAGCCATGTGGGTGTCAGAGTCAAATGTGTCTACATATACCCGCGCAAATTGGGGGAATCGTGATGTCGATAGAAAGGGGGTATCTCCGAACAAGGGGTAGGTTCGAAATGTCGGCGATGACAGAAAGATGCGAGTGGGAGGGAGTTTAGCGGGTTTGTTGCAATTCTGTCTCCAGGACAGAGACCACGTCTTCAACCGTGATTCTTTGGGACGGTGTATGTTCCCAGCATCTATTGATCATGTCCCAGACTCTGTCGGAGGGCTCCAGGTTGTCTGGTCGGGGTGGACGTGATCCATCTAGCATCACGTAGACTGCGTTCATGTCGGACAGGTTGGGAAACACGCGATTACCCGCAAAGACCTACAACCAGCATTGAGTCCAGTCTGTGGGAATCGGGGTGAGCAGGTACTTTACCTGGTAAGCGAGCACGCCAAGGGCATATATGTCGCTCGCTTTAGTTGGTTGTGGCCCGGGCAGTCCGAACGCTTCAGGGTCCGCCAATTCCGGAGCGCTGGAACGCGGCACACGAGATTCCTCCGACCGCGCGACTGGAGGTGACTGCCAGTGAATCAAGACTGAACCTAGACCCGCTATGCGAGGTGTATCCTTAGAGTCAACCAACACGTTCGTCTGCAAGCACGCGAATGTGAACATGTGATGGGCGTAGAAAAGGGTACAACGGCTCACCATCTCGAGATTCCCGTGAACGACGCCCAGATCGTGTATGTGATGCAGGCCGCGCGCGATCCCCGTAACCTGGTATCAAAGAGATCCAGGAGATCCAGAGTTAAACGATAGGTCGATGAGATCTCAACAGAAAGGAAGGCGGTACCAATTCTAACTTCTTCGCGCCGGGTTTGTTCCTGAAGTATTCACACAGGTTGAAGTGTTCCATGAACTCGAACACCAAGGAGAACGGATGTTTTGGGGTGCTGTATACCCCCACGAACGGCACGATGTTCCAATGTGAGAGGAGGGTGTATGCGTGTACTTCCCTCAAAAACCTCTGGGTTCGGTGTCAATTTTATTCGTGCAGATCGTATCGGTCCTTGTTGCAACTCACCATACGAACCAGATCGTTGTCCAAAGTGGCGTAACATCGGTAGGATTTGATAGCAACCTCCCGGCCTTCAAGGCGACCTCTCCATACATCAGCAAACCTACCGCCGTCAACGGGGAATTCCTCAATGTCTTGGAGATCCGTTGGGTCCAGCCACAACACATTCGAAAGCCCCTGTTTGGACCTGGACGAGAGAGAAGTGGGAAAGACCGGTGCCGTCGGGGGTTCCTCGACGTGCGTGCTGGGGAGGTTCTGGAAGTTGAAACCCCACCCTGCACTGGGACTAAGCGGTTCCGGGTTGGTCCTGTTGAATTTCGGAAGCGTCAAGAACACCCCGAGCGAACATAAAGCAAATACAACTTACTGCGCAGGGGAAGCCTCGAAGGGAATCACGAATCTAAGAGGCTCGGAAATCATCATTGCAGGAGGTAATTGCACCGGTGGAGTATCAGTGTCCGGTAGTGGTCGATTGTGCGCATCCTCCGCGCTCAGCATACTATGCTGACTAGTGGTGGCGCCCGGAATGTTGAACGAGTCAGAAAAGGTGTTCGAAGATGGGTATGACTGTCATTAGAGAGTACCAGTAAACCACCAAACCGTGCAAAAAAGGGGCAGGAGAGATACGCACCGGTGGGATAATATCAAACTCGTACTCATCGCTGGACATGGAGGATGACTTTTGCAGACTCGGCGCACACTTTTGCTGGTACTGATGAAGTATGTCAGAATGAATGTTATTGGACGTCCCAGTGGGGTAGTAATCCGTCGAAGCATTTATCAGGGCCTCGGAACGATTGCACAAATCCTGGGGATGTGCCAGTTCGACTTGATTGGCATTGGTGGAATCAGAGAGCACCTAGAATATATCATGGTTATCATATAAAACAAACGTATCCGGCATGTCGGACACCGTACTCACAGGTAGCTCGGTCAACTTTTGTTGGCTTCCCGGGGGCAGTTGGTACGAACCACGGCCCACATACATACTACGAGGTAGACTTTGCGATGGGACTGAAGATCGGTCATCAGCCTGTGGATCTATTCGACCCGCTACAAAGGGCGTTTGAAGGTGAGTGTGAAATTTGAGACAATATGGAGAAACATACTTGAGTCGTGGCTCAACGTAAAACACGACTGATCATCGCTGTATGACTGAACACAATCATCTAAATCAGGAGGTAGTGGCTGCCAAACAGCTGAACCTTGTTTTAAGCATTGAAGTACGGCGTCGATCGTGGGGCGCATCTCTGGCTGGGGTGACCAACACTCCTCCAGCATTTCCCAGAGATCGTTCGTGAACCACACCTCTTCTGCCCCCCGCGGTCTCCCCGGACGTTCGCCTTCGACGATCTTCCTCATGACGGTAAAGCCATTATAATTTGGGAAGGGAGGCTTGCCGCTGAGTACCTCAAGTATCACCATCCCTAGTGCGTAGCAATCCGAGTTCTTCGTCGGTCGGCCATCCTCAAGGCCGAACCGACCTGGATCGATGAGTTCTGGGCCCATCCATCTCGTCGTGCCAGCACTCCTAGGTGAGCTCGAGCTCGTAGGGTATGCGGAGTCTAAGACGATGATGAGGAGTCCAAAGTCTGCTAGGCGAGCATGACCATCTTGATCGATCAGGATGTTGAGCTTGATAAAAAGCGTTTTAGGCGGTGTAGCAATTAGCGCTCAAATCCATACCCCCTTCAGGTCCCCATGTATCATTCCCTCGTCGTGCATATATAGCAATCCCCGGGCGACGCCTTCGAGCTGCCAAAAGCGATCTCATCAGTGACGGGTGTGGTCAGCGGTGGGGGTAAAACCCTACAAGCTCGAACCGGTTCGCATCCCAATGTGCCTTGACGAACTCGTTGATATTCCCATTGACCATCCATTCTGAAACCATCGCAAAGACCTTTTTGTCCATTGTCACTCCCAACAGCGGAAGCACATTTGGATGGCGGAGGCTCTTCCATGTTACAACTTCCTTGCAGAACCTCTGCACGATCACCATGATCATCAGCTCTTCAATACGCACTTTGGCAAGCCTTTGGTGGTGACCCACAGTTGTAATCTTATCAAGGTCGCTTGTCGAGTATACTCTCAGAACCTTGACTGCGACCTTGCGACCTTGATGTTCGCCCATCCACACATCGGCGTACCCACCGCTGTATAGTGCATCCTCCAATCGGTCATAACAAAGCGGGATTTTAAATGAACTCGGAAGCAAAGCCTGGCGACCACATATCTTACACAAAGCGCTCAGACACTTCTTCTTGAGCCGCAGTCCTAGGCTATCCAACGTCTACTCGACATGGCGGGGAATTTTGAGTTTAGATCAGTGAACCGTTTTACTTGGATGGAGGGGTGAGGAAGCACCTCGTCTATCATGTCGACAAAGGCCTGAGCATCGTCCCTGCATAGACGCTTGACCACCTCAGCACCACGACGGTCGGAGAGGACGGCCGTGATGAAGGAGATGCGCTTATTTATGTCAATGTGACAATTAATCGAGCGTTTCCACGCTGAAATTCTGCCACATGTAAACTGATCAGGCCGAAAATGCGTGGCTCGAGAGAGGTTGAAACTTACAAGCCGCACAAAATCTGCAACACTTGGGGACGCCGACGAGCTTCCTGATCCCAGCATTGTTGCGTTATTACCCATACCGCGTCCGTCAAAGTCGGGTGGATCGGCCGTGGCGGACGCTCACCACCAATGGTTGCCAAGATAGCCGCGCGAGGTTGTTTGTCATTAAACGGAGTGGCACAAGTGAAAACCTTTGCTCGAATGAATGAAGTTCGCTAGATGTCAATCCTGAATCTGCAACGAACCTCAATTATGACCATCGCGAATGAGAAGACATCCGATTCCTTGCTAAATGTTCCCCGATTGTCCAGGATCTCCGGTGCAATCCACCGCGTACTGTGCCCATGCTCGTCTGGAGCACTCCGGATCGAATCCAGGTTCTGAGTGACCATGGCAAGACCACAATTTGTGATCCGTGCACAGCCAGTGGTGTCCACGAGGATGTTTGGCTGGTTGGGTGTCAATACGCCAGTGGTAAAACGATGAAGAATTGTCGCGTACTCCCTTGAGGTCCTCATGAATAACGCTGCAGGAGTGGAGGTAATTGAGGCCTTCTGCGACATCAGATAACTAGGGAAGGGGTAAGCACGCCGCACAATACGGTAGAAGGGGCACCCACGAGACTCAATCTGTCCGCGTCTGGGTGGTTTGCGATGTATCCCGTTAGGTCAACATCCGACACCCAACCCGAAACGAGTTGAATGGGATTGGTGTTGACGCCCAGGAGGGGGACGACGTTTGGGTGTGTCAAGTGTTTCCACACGACGGCCGTTTGGTGGAAGGTCTGGGAATTGTTTTAGCACCTAAACATGAGGAAGCGTGTCATCAAGGTGCACCTTCTTGAGTTTCTGCGGGTCTCCCTTGGGGTACGCTCTTATACGTTGAATTCGTACTTTCGAACCATCAAAGGTCCCCTCATGCACACATTCAGGAACTGACGGGAGGCCGTTGACCAGAAGAGAAGCTGAAAGCGTATACGAATTCGGCAGCACCTCTCTGGTACTGCAGATACTTCTTAGTTCGTGCAAGCATTCTTGAAATGCGGAACTCGCATGATCGGAAATACGCATGAGAACCTACGTCATTGTTGGGCGCGGATTAGGGAGAAATGGTTTGGAGGCTCACGCTATCTAGATACTCGACAAGCCATGCCACATCTTCACCTTGCAGGCTCGGAACAGCACTTCGATACTCTTTACTGCGAAGGAAATTGCTGAGGTGTTTGTGAAACCGTGGAGAAGCTCTGTCGAGGTCGCGGAGTTGTTTTAGGGCACTTGGCAGGCTCATATGGATGTCTGGCTAGACCAATGACTTGAAGCTTGAAGGGTTGGGTGAATCGGCCGGCAGAGGAGTGGTGTACAAGTATCTTGCCCAAACCTCGAGGCTCGGGCACAGCGATTCAAGTGGTAAGCGCCGGATTTCATTAGATAATCATTAATCAGTATCGAACGATGAGTGATCTTGCAGAGATGCGACAGATAATAGGGGTCCGATACTACATAAGGCATAGGGCCGCTAGCGGCAGAGCCCGGGACATAGGCGGTCAACCCAAGGTTGATCGTAATCGCAGTTGACTAGATGTACAGACGAGGGAAGGAGTTGGCAAGCAGAGAGAAGCTGGGAAAGAGAATATATCTATCTAAATATACAAGTGAAGGATGAGCGTTCTCATGATTGACTCACGCCCCTGCTCATCGTATCTCAGACGTTGAGCATCCCTATTGTCCAGAGCCTCGAGGGGCGAACCGAAAGCGGCAGCTCGCCGTCGCCGGTAACCTATCGTCATGGAGCGTTGCGTGACCGCGACGCTGCCATATTATGCGTGCCCGGGGCCGCAAGTCCTGGGCACAATCCCAGTGAGCATCACCTGACAAGCTGGGATAAAGCATTGCAATTTGCAGGGCGAGTCCGTGCATGACCAGTTCGCGTACCGGCTAGTACTAAGCACCGGGCGAAGCTGCAGAGATTACAAAGCACGGGGGGGTAGGGAATAGCGGAGTCCGGGCACATGATGTCATGGCCGCACAAAAGGGTACGTTTTTTGCAGGACGGGAGCAAAAAAACTTTTACAAGACCCGGGACTTGTAGAGTCCCGGGAATATAAACACCAATAAAGACACGACAGCGATTATGCTGGTGTGGATCATAGAGGAAATTATGTAGCGGGGCTTGAAGGAAAAATACTCACGATTGAGCAGCAAACCTACGAGTAGAAGCCACGTTGTTCACAATCAACACATTGGTCTTACTCTAGCGAACCCCCAAACATTGTCTCCAAGGAGAGCTATCAGCCGCTAGAGCAGGAGGACCAGGACGCAGGTTTCAACATTGTAAAGACAACCTTGCATAAACGGTCCAATGCGGGCGCGACTACGGTAAATCCCCTGAGACAACCCCGCGACGTACTGCAACTCAGTGGACGTCCATCCGCTTTCAGCCACCCGGGTTAACGGTAAATAATTATACCCGACACCCAGCTACGAGCGTCTCCTGAACCAGGGTGAGATCCTTCGGTTCAAGAGAAATATCGCCGAATGGCATTTAGGTCTGCAGCGCAAGGGTTTTTTCCTCACTGAGGCACGCTGACAGGGGGGACGAAGTGGAAGGGACGAAGACCCATGTCCATTCCGATGCACACCGGCAGGATTGAATAAAGCTCTGGCAAGAGGGTCGTGATATGGTACAAGGGGCAGTCAGGGCGTTGGGGGACAGCACTGCAGAGATACAGGGGCTTTCAAATTCTGAGCGTCCAGCAAGGAGATGACGGTAATTGCCTCGATGTTCGGTTCAGCCACGCCAAATTTTTAGGGCTCGGTTCGAATCGAACTTTGAAAACATTAGATGGCGGCTACCTCTGTCACATAGGCTCCGGAGCGACGGTGCGCTACAGAGTCTCAGTTCTATAGCGTAGAAAGCGTAGGATTAGTGGGCTACAAAAGACACGAAAACGACACTAGGAAAGATGAGGAGAAACGCGGTAGAGAGAGGGAAAAATCGACATGTATGTACCTAGTCAAATGGAGAGATAGAGGATACAAAAACGTAGAGAAGAATGAACAGAGACTCAAGAGGAACGGAACACACAATAGTGATGAGGTGCGATAAAACATTAGAGAGGCGCAATCCGGACAAACAGAAACAGAGACGAAGAACGAAGGCAATAAAGACAACCAATAATCAAGACCAAGGTCCACGCCCATCAACCGAAGTAGCCGGTACTTCAGTCCGCATACAGGACGTGCCTATCTGTCGTCTCTATCCACGCCCTCAGTTCTTCGTCATCCAGCAGTTCCACGAACGAACCCCCCGTGCTCTCCCGATACTTCAGGTTCTTGACACCCGCGCCAAGCCTGGACTGGACTTTTTCCATCAACTGTGTGTGCGTGACCCGTGGATGGACACGGATTGCTATCAAGTCTTCCGTGATGCTATCGAAAATCTTGATCTTCACGAAAGCTGTTTTAGGGTTAGTTGCCGATATGGGGGTAGAATTGGGCTTAGCAGCGTTCGAGTGGGATCGTGATCGAGTTGTAATAGAAGGTTGTGACGACCGTGCAGACGTTGGTGAAGTCACGGAGTTGGCAGAGGTTCGGCCGTGCCCATTGCCGAAGTGACCGTTATGCTCGTGGCCGTTCGGGTGGTTCCACCCTCCGCCAGAATAAGGATGGTTCTGTGTCCACTTGGGCTTTGTTGGTGCAGGTTGAGGAGAGTTGCCAGGGGATGAACTGTACGCTGAAGTCCGCTGGTGTGAAGTGGTGGATCCTGACCTCTGGTGATTTTGGGAAGCAAGGTGATGTCGGGAAGCTTGTCCGTCGTACGCGTCTTCGTCATAGCTGTATGGGTCATGGGCACGTGAGTTCGGATGGGAACTCCCGTTGTCGTACCCGCCATTGAGGTTCATGCGACCCATCTGATCATGCAAACCATTGGTATCCTCATGCGGCAGTTCCTGTGGGTACCCGTCTGGTGGGTCTCCGGCACCAAAGATGGCTTGAATCTCTTCTGTACATGGACCAATTTCCATCTCCGCATCTCCGGGCTTGATCGCTAGAAATCTCCTGACGACAATAGACTCCAGAATATACTTCGCGGTCGTCTCCTTTAGCTTGCACAACGATCGGAGGTATTTGTCCAGTTCGTCTTTCCTCGTCAGTGTGACCCCGTCATCAACGTGTTCCACGGGACCGGGCATATACGGGATCAAACGGGGAGAATGATTTTCCATCTCTCGTCCGGCTTCTCGGGGAAAATTTTCGAGGAGTTCGATCTGGAAGTCGTAAAAGTCATTGTAGCATCGGTAGAGGATGTGCTGTTTGGCGAGGGGAAGATCGAAACTGCCGTTCGGATTGTACGGCTGGAAGACAGTGTGTACACGGAACCAATACTCTTCCATTTCCGAGTGGAACGAGACAACTTCTGCAGAGAGAAGGATCCCTTCCGGCAGGATCTGACTTTCGTCAGTGGGCGGAGGTTGAGGTGGGTATGCAGGTTGGGGCGGAGAGGAAGTCGAGGGTAACGATGATGGAACTGAGGTGGACTTAGGCATGTATGGGCTGTTTGAGACTCCAGAATTTGTTGCCGAGTCATCCAAAACACCCAACGATATACTCGTGGCCTTGTAGTTGAGCATCTGGCGCTTCCACTCTTCGACTTTGGGAAGGGCACCTTGATCTATTAACGCCTTGATATCGCGGATGGGCTGGTTGGTTATCGGGTCGCGAACTTCGACAAACGAGACAGGTATGAGGCCCGGTCGGCCAAGTCGTCCGATCGGCTTTGCGACAAACCACTCTCGATTAGATTGAGCGACGACAGAAATAGGGTCTCCAGCCTTTGCCTCGAGCTCGTCCGGCCTTTCTGCCATGAAATCGTGTTGAACGACTGCGTAGAAAACCTGAGTCTTGATAGTTGGAGATGTTTGGCTGGACCCCTCCTTGGGCGAGCCAAATGCTGGCGCACGGGAACTACGTAAAGAAGCAAGGTTAAGATCAGCGAGTATTGAATACCAAAGCGGTTAATGAACCATGCATACGTGGGGTTTCCCTTGGAGAATTCCTCGAACATCGCCCTCGGTACGATGCCACGAGCTCCGCTCATCGGGTTATGGGCTTCGTACCAGAGACCCTGGTTTTCGACATCTCGGATGACGTGGAAAAAGTCGCCCTTCTCGAAAGACAGCTGTTGCGGAGCCTGGGAACGGTAGCTTGAGGTAGCGCGGATGACGCGGGTCGGAGGAGGCAAGTTAATGGCGACCTTGGAAAGTGTTGGGCTGGTGATGGGGGTTGAAATGTGGTGAGACGAATGGTGGTCCCTGGTGCTGGTGAGCGATTTTCTAAGGGCCTTCATCGTCTGCTCGGTAGGAGTACAAAGCCAAAAGAAAGATAAAAGTACAAGAAAAAAGATGGCGAGCGTCGAGAAAAGCCCTGGGCCCGTTTCACTGAATGCAACAGAGAAGTCAAGATACCACAAGGCACGTGACGTGGTAACGACTTCTATTGTTTCAACCTCAGCCGCGATCAACTTCTTCGACGACCGTTGTGCTGCCCCGTAACTTACAACAGGACGATATACACCCCCACTACGCCAATGACATGCTGCTCGACGTCGAGGTCATCGTTCCCCCCGGCTTTAACCCTGTCCAGGTAGCAACCGAGCTAGGTTCCTCTGCTTCCAACGTCTAGGTTTGATGCGCCCCCATCAGTAGATGATCCGAGGTGGGAAACTAAGGCACGTACCTCGACTAAGATACCCAGCACCCCATCGACATCGGACGGCGGTAAACCGCATCCTGCACCAATCAACCGCCGATACTCTGACATCCGGCCACCGGTCCCGGCTTCCGCTTGGAACTTGACCAGCTCCTCGAATGCAACTCTACGGCGCTTCCGGTGCTGGACCATCTCTTCCCTCAACGTCTCACATTCCTCCTTCAGCGCTTCTGGATCGGTTGGGATGTTCGCGTAGAGCTCAGCAAGGTCTGAATTGTCCATCATCCGGCGCTTGAGTCCAGGGACTGATTCTTCCACCTCATCGACAAGCGAAGCGCTCGATGGAATGGAAGGGATTTCACCATGGTTCATGTCCCTGGCCTGTTTTTCGCGTTCCTCCTCGTCCTTCACCCACTTCTCCCACCCAAGTCGATAACGTTTGCCCATCTTCGTCATGACCTCGTCTTCCAACCCCTTAAGTCTGATCTCGACTTGGGGGAGGCCCTGGGCTTGGTTCTGGAGATGCGTGACCGCGCGCTGACTCTCAAGGATTTCTCCTTGGATGTTAGCGAGCAAAGCGTTGGCCTGATTCACACTCCGCTCCTTCTCCCGAAGTTCGCTGTCGAACGATGCCGCCAGGCTGTCCAACATATCCGCCATGTCGTTGACGCATTTGGTGCTCGCCCTTTGTGCCGTACTGGAATGATGCAACGGCGCTCGGTCGCCGTTGGCGGGGGCGAAGGCGTAGTTGTTTGGCGCCCCGGGAGGTGGGTACGCCGCGTGAGCGTTCCGGTAGGACATCGAACTTGCACGAGATTGGAGATTGGGGGAGGCCCGGAATCGCTCGTCTTCTAGAATATAGTCCTCCGTGGTTCTCCCGTCTCGATTCTGAATTTTCGGATCGGCTCCGTGGTCAAGGAGGAGCTTGACGAGCCGTTTGCTACGGCACCGTGCGGCCAGAGTCAGCGCGGTTTCGCCGTCCTCGTCCTGGAAGTTGACGATGTCCATCAGCTCCTTGGGGTAGTCAGATAACCGGTTGAGGACTGTTTCCATGTAGTAGCGAGCGGCGTGAGTCTTGCTCTTGGTCATCGCAATATCAACGATATGGTGGAAAACGGTTCGGTTAGAATGGTCGATATTGAGTGTTGACCTGTGCAACAGCTCGTACAACTCTGGGAATTTGCGGACGTCATAGTTGTTCGCGAACATGACACTCCGCATGAGGGCAGTCTGGCCGCTGCTGTTAACCTTGTAGATATCCGCTCCTGCAGAAAGAACGAGTTTTACTATCCTGATCCGTCCCATAGCCGCGGCCCAATGTAGGGGGGTGTGACCATCGTCATCAATAGCCATGTTTGGATCAAAGTCTTGGGGAGGTGTGATAAGCACGGGAGGGATCTGATTGGTGTCCGAGATAAAGTATTCCAGGATCTGGTCGGCATATTCTGCAGGACCACCCGTATTTTGGGGCGGAGTGCCTCCATGGCGTTGGCGTTTGGGCTTTCGCTTCCGCGACCGGGGCGAGTCAGGCGGGCCCTCAGAATCGTAACCTACGTTGCTCCCAATCGGGGAAGGGGTTCTGGAGCTTGAGGAGGCGACGTCCGACGGTGTAGGCGGTAACGACCCATCCACAGAGCCTCGGTCCGAGAGGGTTTCGATATCCGATTCGTCATTTTGTTGTTTACGAGAGGAACGGGTGGCGCGTGCAGATACGGGAGGTTCTGGTTGTGGCTGTTGCTGTCCACGGCGGGGTTGTTTCGTAGCGGGGGCGGCGACATGTTTGGGGGCAGGTGGGGGGCTTTTAGAGTCTGGGTTGAATTCTAGGATCGGGCGAAGTAGGTGGTCGCAATGATATTGTTTGCAGAGGTTAACACCGCGCTCTAAAGGAATCCAGGTACCTAAGACCCACAGCATCACGTTAGACCAATACTCTCCGAGGACCGGTAATCATACACATTACCTTGATACTTCCCGTACCCTCCCTGGACCTTTTCGTGTTCTCCCTTCTGGATCTCGCGTTCCAAAATCCTAGTTCGTTGGGGCTTGTCAAAATTTGCGACTTTGAGGATTTGGGTCGCGTTAAGCCACGAATCCGAGCGGCGACGCATGACTGCTACGCCATTGCACATCCTGAGCAACAGGAAAAGCAAAGTTAAAATAGTTGTCTATGCTTCCCGGGGAAAATGAGAAATTCGGAACGAAGAAACTGCGTACATCTCATATACAGGAATACCACTGTACGTGGCCTAGAAAGCTCGGAATGAGTCCGGTTCGAGTTTGAGCGTAACCGAAGGTTCATACCTTAAATATCTGATTGTCTGGCATCTTGGCTCACTGGTTTTGAGCTAAAGAGTACGATAAAACGCGTGCGACGCGAGAAATAACGCAGCGCTGGTTCTGCGGTGAGTCGTGTCGTGTTTGAGCCCTAGGACATGGGAGTAAGGGAAAGACGATCGCTTTCACGCTCAACGCGACTTGCGCGGCTGTGTGCTACAGACAGGGGAAACGGCCCACTTCCGCTTTCCTGGCTACGTAACGGATGGCGGACCCTCTGCTCCCAGAAATATCCTCTGCTATTCGTTCCCTGTTCTCCTCCAGGGCCGTGACCACCCCAATATCCTCTCTAAATCTCCTCGGCCGCGTAATCGCTGCCTCACGCAAGGCTCCGCTTCTCCGGCTTCATGAGCTGCATCGGTTCGAGGTGATACTCGAGGCTCTCTCACAACCACAAGGTTGGGAACATGGGACCATCACACTACTCAAAGATGCCTCTGGGGTCACACTCATGAACGTTGCTTTGGTCAAAAAATCAACCCATGTTCCGTATGATGGCAGCAATACCGTGCCTAATCCGAAGAAGCGGAAACGACCCCCGGTAGATGAAGAGGCGGAATCTCGAGAAGGCTCGGAGCATGGCCAGTCGTCGTTGGAAGAGGAGGAAATACAACCTCCGAAGCCTGCTGTATCTTCTCTCAGCAACCTGAGCAAAGAGATGAAGGAGATCTACGAAGTTCTTCAGAAACCAACTGCGAAGGGGAGGCTGCTTGCAGAACAGGTGGTGTCCTATCTCAGAGTATACCCTCTTTGCATGGATTTCTCACATGTTTCCAGCGTCGATCCCTCAATGGGAGTTTCGAGCCCATTTGCCCTCATGTAACCAAAGCGGACTGCATACAAGCACAACGTTCCACCCTCCCGCACGAAAGCCCTACCCTTACAATAACTCCTTGTGAGAGAATCCACTTCCGCCCTCTCATTCGCCCCCACACGGATATATCTCTCGGTCATTGCTCGTATCTCAATACATGTTACTCCGAACCAACATACGCGCAGTCACCTTCGATTCCTCCTCTACCCTCCGCACAACTTCCGCGTCCCCCTGGGGCGGTCTCACTCCCATCTGGCTTGGGGGCAGGCGGAAGAGGGAAAGAGAAAGCCCCCTGCCGGTACCTTCACTATGAAGTGGACTATGATGAGGGCGATGGCGGTGCCCAGGAAGCCCAGGCATGGAGAAACAGTATCAGAGGAAGGAGGAAACCATATAAATTGGAGATTGGGATAGGCCCATCGGGGAAAGAAGTCCCACCAGTGAGTAACTTTTCTCCGCGCATAGCTCGTCCTGACCACCCTTGCCCGCAGCTCCCTCCGCAATGGCTAAATTGTGATTTGAGGAGATTTGATTACTCTGTTCTGGGGAAATTTCATGTTATTCTTGCTGATCCTCCTTGGGATATCCACATGAGTGTGCGTAAAATCCTTTTCGTTCCGGTTGCCGGCGGACTGACTGACATGACGTTAGTTACCCTATGGCACCATGACTGATGATGAAATGCGTGGGATGCCAATTCCGTCACTTCAAGACGAAGGTCTGCTCTTCCTCTGGGTCACCGGCCGAGCCATGGAGGTTGGACGGGAGTGTATGCGTGTGTGGGGGTACACTCGGGTGGACGAGTTGATTTGGGTCAAGATCAACCAGGTAAAGTTCACTGTAACCTAGACATTTTCATCGCTAAACTTGACCACATTTATCACAGCTCCAACGACTAATACGCACCGGACGGACAGGCCACTGGCTCAATCACACCAAAGAGCACATGCTGGTTGGAGTGAAGACCGTTCACGACGAAGAGGGCAACCTAAAGTTCCCTTCTTGGGTAAACAGGGGCATCGATACCGACGTTGTGGTTTCGGAAGTCAGAGAGACGAGCCGAAAGCCGGACGAGGTGTACGAACTCATTGAGAGGATGTGTCCCGGAGGCAGGAAAGTCGAGATTTTTGGGAGGAAACATAACACACGTCCAGGGTATGTCGCTGGTTCATAACCACGTGTTTCCGACCAAGACTAATGATCGTCCCAGGTGGCTCACACTAGGGAACCAGTTAGGTACGGACCAGGTATGTGAGCCAGACCTCCTTGCGAGGATTAGGGAAAGGTAATTGGCGTGCCTGGACCTTGACCCCTCAAGCTGACCATCGTTAGGTATCCCGACCGCGTTATCCACACACCTGAATTGACGCAAACCGCGACACCCAACACTCAAGGCGGAAAACCCACAATCGGCACCTCGTGAACCCACGGACCCGATCCATGATCATTTGCTGTGAATGGTGATTATGTGTATTTACAATAATGGTATACGGTATGAAGTGTACAGATATCTAATGCGCTCAACTATAACTTGAGCTCCCAGCTTACACCACACCCGCATCCCGAACCCTCAGACTGGGGGTTCTCCACGACCCGGAAGGTACTTCCAATCATCTCTGTGACGAAGTCTATGGTGGACCCTTTAAGCAGGGACATTGAAATGGCATCCACGACGATGTTTGAAGGTTTGATGACGGGGTGTGAGAATACACTGCAAAGGACAAGTGCATTAGATTTGAGTGGATACAACCAAGCATCGGGGATCTTACTAATCATCTGGCTGCGGGTGTTTCGAGAGTTCCATTTTGTACTGGTACCCATGGCATCCCCCCGACTCTATGGCTATCCTTAGAGCTACCTCAGGGTTCTTATCTCGCTGGGAGATCGCGCGCAGTTGCTATAAAGAAGAGATAGTCCATCCGTCAGCGCGGACGCCCAGGAGCGGCACG
>Ga0307512_10003149_pt1 | contig 19601 bp, 18 predicted proteins | sample 14_EM_MG_FD_200267 | JGI IMG/M metagenome (GOLD analysis project Ga0307512, IMG submission 200267) | Populus trichocarpa ectomycorrhiza microbial communities from riparian zone in the Pacific Northwest, United States - 14_EM | ecosystem: Host-associated > Plants > Roots > Unclassified | place... | reverse complement strand
TGAGCCGACACATGCGCGCCCTATTTGGACATCCTCTATGCAACTGGTGTAAAGCACTCTACAGAAAATGCAGGAGGATTCCAGCATAGGCAGCAGGACGACATTTTTGGGTGTTGCCGCCGTTGAATGAACTGGGAACCGTGGATGCCGAGTTTGGTGATCGCCTTCCTCCAGAGTCGCTTCGGAAGTGTACGCAGCAGTATCTCCATCATCACGTACTCGACCATCACGCCGCGCTCGGAGACTACTCCGCTGGTATGATCGTACAGACGAAGACTTGACGGTCTTCGTATCGTCCCGGCCTCCAAACTTGGTACAGAGGGGGGACGGAGGGGATAAGGGTCCTGTCATACTCTAGCCAGAGTAAATACAGTATGAATAAACAACAACTCGGTGCAGATCTTCTCCAGATACTGACGCGTGTGGATGACGTCCCGGGATTGACTGTCGGCATCCTAAAACGAGTCCAACATCTCTACTTATAGTACGGCCCAGTCGCGACAGATGTAGCCGTGCATTGTCATCACCGTGTCTCTGACCTCTTCCGCACAGTAGCAGGGAAGCATGGCGACGGCGGCATCGGTGCCGGTAGAGGTGGCGAAGCTCTCGTACTGTGGATAAACGCCGTCACATCAGAGCCGCGAAGATGGGGGTGCTTACGCTACGCAGAAATGACAACTGCTCCTATGCTTTCCCGAGGCCACTCCAAGTAGTCCCGTGATTCGGTCTTGTCACGTCCACTCCATCCGCTTTGGTAATGTCGCTCTTCGTGAAGCTCTCGTCTGTCTCTTGCTCCCGGCTTACTTTTCCGTACTCTGCTTTCTGAAACGACCTCCGAGTCAGAGAACCATTTGTGAAGGGATACTTGACGCCCTAAAGCCCATGCACACAGTCAATTGCTGACTTTGACAGCAACTACCAATCCACCTCTTCTGAACACGGAGCGAGTGACATCTATGAAGGGGACACCGAAACCAACGGCAACCTCCGTCAACCCCACTACCCCGCTAAAACTCTCCTCGACTCAATTCACCACCACCAGCACCACCGGTCCTCTCTCACCATGTCGGCCCGCACGTATGAATCCCGAGCGCAAACGCACCCTACCGCCGTCGGGCGCACTCTCATCTCTATCATCGCCACCAAGAAAACCAACCTCTGCATCAGCCTCGACCTGACAGACGCGGACGCGATCTTGTCCCTCCTCGACAGTACCCGCTTTCCCTCCTCCTTCCCCCTCCTTCCTCGCTAACACCCGTAGCCCTCGGCCCCCTAATCTGCTGCGCAAAAACCCACATCGACATCATCCCCTTCTCCACCCCCGATGCGATCACCACCTTCACCTCGCGCCTTGCCGCCCTCGCCGCAGCCCACAACTTCCTCATCTTCGAAGACCGCAAATTCGCCGACATAGGCTCCACGGTGAAAGCCCAGTACGGCGGCGGCGTATACAACATCGCGTCGTGGGCACACATCACCAACGCGCACTCTGTCCCGGGGCCGGGTATAATCGCGGGGCTGAAGGAGGTTACCGCCACTATCCCGGCGCCGCGGGGTCTACTGCTGTTGGGGGAGATGTCGTCGAAGGGAAATCTCGGTGGCGGAGAGTATTTGAGCAAAACCCTGGAGATGGCGAGAATGGATCCCGGGTTTGTGATGGGTTTTATTGCGCAGACGGCAGTTGAGAATAGGGAGGACGAGGACTGGATTGTTATGACTCCCGGCGTGAATCTGGGGAGGAAAGGGGATGGGTTGGGGCAGCAATATAATACACCTGATAGAGTTGTGAGGGTGAAGGGGTGTGATGTTATTATTGTGGGTAGGGGGATTATTGGTGCTGAGGACCCGAGGGCGACAGCGGAGGAGTATAGGAAGACGGCGTGGGAGGCGTATGAGAAGAGGGTTGAGGAGGGACGGTAAAGGCTAAGAGGTGGAGAAAGCTTGCTTGAATAGATTCACCGCTTTTGACGATTGTTCACACAAATAGAGTAGTGTGACGTCCTCATATCCTCTTAAATGATACAAAAACAATAGCTAGTAACAACACCCAAGAACACCCTCCTCTGAAAGCTCGGTTCAAACCCACCGGTACAGCACTAAATGATTCTCCCCTCCATTCCACTCCTCGTTCGCCAACTCTGCTCTCTTCATTATCACCGATATTAGAGCTGTAACAAAAGGACCTCTGAGTGAGACTTATCTTCCTAAACCTTATTTTCTTCTTAAGAACCTAACATTAATCTGCAACGCAGGGCCTTGGAACTGAATATTGTTTACTCCAAACGAAACGATCACAAAAATGAAACGAATCCCTAAAACGAACATTTATGATGTAACTATAGATATCAGCAACCCGACCAAATTTCATTTTAGGTTTATCTATATATATCAGCCCTGTCCGGCGCCGTGCATATATATTGCCCAGACTGGTGCAATCCAAGTTATATTGTCACGAAACTGTTCCTGGCTGGAAGGAGTCGTTCTCAGCAAGAATCCAGTCACCAATGCGTTTATCTTGCGCAAGTTTTCCTCCGTAGACTTGTACAAACAGAGTGTTCTCCCTTGTGGCTATGGCGAAACTATTTCGTCTCTTGCCGGACTTGGCCCGGAAAATGGTTCCATCCGTTCAGCGGCAACACAATGCCGAGCCCCCATGTGTGTGGCGGTGCAAGGACTTTCAGGAAATCCTGATATTTCTAGAGTAGAAGTAAGTGTTTTGTCTTGATGGTGGTTCTCTAGCTGAGATGAGATGTTCAATAGATGATCATTGCCTACATATTCGAAATAGCCTTCGTAACGCTATGTTTCATGGCATGCTCATGTAATTCCATCAATTTCGGAAAGAACTACCGGATTAGTACCATTTGCTGCGAATTGCATAAACATGTTAGTAGGATTCAGCACTTGATGAGTATATTCCTAGATGCAACAATATTTTTTGTACTTTCTATCAACTTTGCATCCGCCATATATTCTCAAAGGACGATGACATTGTACAAGAACAAAATAATGGTGCTAGCATCTATTCTGAACAGGGAGTGGTATATCTAGCACTAGCATTCTCTTAGCATTCTCCTACCGGAATCTCCATCAGAGGCGGTTAAGGACTGGATTCGTTTCATGATCATTGATGTCCTTTTTAAGTCTGTATATCTACTATATACGGTCCCAAAATCTCTGATTCAATGTCCCCGATGGGAAAGTGGTACGAATGGTGCCGGGACATGAGTGTGCAAGCGTCATGGCTGACCTTTTCCATAATCTGTGATCGGTCTTGAGGGAATAGGACTCCAACTATTTTATTTGATTGACTTCTAAACAAATGCAGTGGCTCAATAGGAAGGGACAATTGTCACACTCCGTACTAGGATTCGACTTATTTCACTCGGCCAACTGGAATTTGGAAATTTTGCTGCCCTAGACTGGCTGTACCTGGTGGCGGTGAAGCTATGGCCAACTAGCTAGGGCAGACTAAGACGCTTGATTTCATATCTAGATGAAGCTAAAGCTTGGAAGATAAAATATTTGTTGATTGTTTGCCCAGTGTTTTTTACGATAGGGAATCATGTGTGTTGATCTTCTCGCACGCAATAAATCTCGGCAACTAGCTTGCGGCGGCTACATTGAGGACAACTTTGGATATGGACAAACGTTGGCATTATTTATCTTTTTCCTGTCATTTTTTAATGTTTTTACATTGTGCGATGTAGGCGGTCAAAACCTACCTCCGTTGAACTAGTTACTGACCATGGTAAATAGATGGTCTTCGTGAAGGAATGGAGGGAAGACTACCGAAGACCTCCGGCATGTTGGAACGACAGCAGTGTGGTGTCAGGCGTGCGCGTTCGTAGGAACTTTAAGATGTCGTAAGCAGGGTTTTAGGTAAAGGAGATATTGCTCTATGCGTATCATCGGGGTTTGGGAGAGGAGAAGAGAGATCTCGAGTAGAAAGAGGGGGTCAAACTCGTTGGATGAGTACTTGGGTATTATTGGACCTCAACCGTGAGTAAAAGAAGAACAGCGCACACACATTCTCATCGGGTATGACTGCCATGTATATAGCACACACTCTATCACTTTAGGTAGATACTTCAATAAATCGGTGCAAGTAGCGGTGAGCTGGTCTGTCGATCTGTATGTAGGTCGACAGAGGGACAAACGCGTAGTACATTCGGGTTAATGTGATGGTCTACTTACCGTGTTTCTTCTGCCGTTCGTATTAAAAGCGCTCTGTTTCTAAATGGCCAAAGGGCTTTTTGTGCATAATATAGACTTTTTAATGAGCAACTTTTTAACTTGGCACCAATCGGCAAGGCTTGATTCAAATCCTCCATATAAATAATGGCATAAAATATTGAATACCTCCTCCCCCTTCTTAATCCATGTTTCTTATTGGCATATATGAAGCAGTTATCAGCAGGGTCTGTGTCCAGTTCAAATCTGGATTCATCCTCAGGAATGTGTTTCCACATTTTGGCTTTGATGCTAACATAGTGTCTTGGATTTCCGGGTTTTTGTCCAGGAACCGTCAATGTACGGCAGGCTTTTTGCGCGGAATGGCAAATGCAAGGTTGTGGTCGCACTTAATTATTATTTAACTAGAGTAGGTGTAGAAAGTTGCACTTAATAATTAATTAACTTGAGTAGGTGTAGATAAAAAGTGGTGGTGACAGTCTAGAACATAAAAATGGTGAAAAGGCGGTTTTTAGTTGATCTAACCATCAGTGGCCATGGATTATGATAGATGTGGGAGTGGGTTGTCCCTGCTGATACCTGGTTACCACTCCACCACGCGACACAACATCACCACCACTACCTCTTAACAACCACCCCTAAGTGAATTTTGACCAGTTAATATTTCCGTATAACAATTAATTAATCTAGTTAAATAGTATGGCAACCAAAAAGCGAAACCTAAGGTTGCCACGGGGAAGGCTGCCAAAAATGCGCCACCAATACCACCACCCTTCCTACTGCTTCAACTGGTTCCTCTGCAGTCCAAATGCAGTATCATCGAGACAAGAAACTAGTAGCAGACCCTCATTCCTACCCAGTTGCCGGTAGTACTGCGGTATCTTACCAAACCACACCAACTCAAGTTAAATAGTATTTAAGTGCAATTAAGCGCGACCAGAACCTTGCATTTGCCATTCCGCGCAAAAAGCCTGCCGTACAATGTTTCTCGTTGCCACCAAGCAGAACCTCCTTTTTGTCAAACTTATACTAGCAGTCTTCATCATCAAAGGTTTCTTGCAAGTCTTGAAATGTCCATCTTGTGGACGTGATTCTTTTTCTCCCACGTTGTCAGTTACAGTATGGGGCCTTTTTACTGTAAAAATACCCCTATGCCACGATGTCGTACCGTGCCTGTGGATAAACTATAATTTTAGATTAGATCCATGGAGTTGTGGGACAGAGTACGAGATCGTGGGACGGTACGACCCCGTGGTTTTTGTGAGTATTCTACATCATGGGGTCATGGTATAGAATAGGCATGGATAGCGTGAATTTCAGAACTTACCCCGGAGCATAACCTGTCCCGCAGCCGTGGATAAAATCTGATCTTCAATATGGTATGGTGCACGCAGATTTAAACCTACAACTCGGAGGATACCGGTAGTGTGATATTATTGTGCGAGCTGCAGCAGGCGAAATAGAGAGAGTTGTAATTATTCACTCTGTACCGTGATATAGTACTAGGGTTTCTACAATCTTACAGGTTTCTGTTCTAGCGGTCTGGTAGTGAAGCTGCGGTGGTTTTATTTTATGTATACGGAAGAATGATGTTCAAATAAAGTTTCGGCGTTCATGGTATATCCGGTAGCTTGGAGTTAATTCATGTCCCCCGTTTGTTGTGCTCGCACTCAAAGGATTCTAGAGGCATATTCTAGTCATGCAATTTTCGGGAATGAGAATTACAAGAAGGTACTTAATTGTATAAAAGCAACAGAAGAGTCACTGAAGCAGCAAATGGCCACTAGTACTATCAAAGCTTAATTTAAAGTTTCTTGCTAATGATAGTTAGTTCCTGCTGTCTCCGAGTTGTAGGTTTAAAGCTGCGTGCACCATAACCGGACAAATTCTACAAATTCAAACTTTGTCAACAGACATGGTAGTTTGGCCGAAAAACGCTACCATAGATGGGCTCGCCGCAGGTGATAGGGGGAGTTTTCGGGGTGATATTGGTGGACTTTCTCGGAGACGAAAGAGGCGGTGGTTTGCCGGGGGGAGGTGAAGAGAGTGGGGTGTCGGTTGCCGAAGAGAAAACGCGCCTCCACCAAAAGAAGTCTGCCAAAGACGTTACATGAAGTGTTAGACCGAGTCTTTATAGAGTACGTCATCACGTGGCTTTGAGCTAGGGCTGGCAACTACTATATTGGCTACGTGTCATCTTAGACTTAGACTCAATCAATCGTCTCGACAGGTTCGTCACAACATGAAGCAAGTGGGAATGAAGCGCAACTAGAACACCCACCATCTCACCATGTTTCCCTCATCCACCCCTGGTACGTGTTTTCACCTTCGTTCCTCAGTTCATGATGTCATAGCGCGCTCCATTAATGTCCGAAAGACAGTGGATGCCGCATTCGAAGCCTTGGTCGAGGCCAGTGTTGACAACAATTGTATCAAGAAACTAAAAGTCTACGGGAACGAACATCACTACATCGTCACTCAATGGAGGTTATGAACCCGTCGGTCGCCGTCCGAGAGGCGTTTTTTGAGAAGTGTGCTCGTTTAGTCTTCAGACTGGGTTTGTCGTCCTACCTGAACTCGGAAAATCCAATACTGATAGGAATAGTTGCTGTTGGCTACAAAGTTGGCGCTGATGTTGATAGCGCGGAAATCAAGTCCAAGAGACGTACAAATACCTTAAACAGAAGAGGAAGCTCATATTAGAGGGCTTGTTGGGCGTCACTGAACGAGCTGTTGTACTGCGTTCTTTCTTTCAACTGGATGGTACCATGGTAATAGTTAATTCAAAACCTATCGTATCTTGCAGCATTCAAACATCATATGAATACTCGGAGCCGTGAGAAGCACTGGAATGTGTTGGTGCTCCAAATACGCGACCTGGTGAGTCGGAAAACGATGCCAATGTATCGGAGAATAGGGCCAAAATCACCCTTTCCGGCCTTTGTCAGGACTCAGTTTACTCTATACAGGACTAGGATTTGGTATATTAAGCTCATTGGAGTACTCGATCCCGGATCTAAGAACTCAGATCTCAAACCTTGGAGAGGGTCGCTAATTACTCCCGAGATCGCCGTTTCAAAGTCTCAAATACTGGTACACTATTTTTTGCTGCGGAAGACCATCGTTCCGTAGTCTAAAGCTAGACCCAATGTGCTCCATAGGCCGATAAAACTTCGCTTTAGAGTAACCTCTAGCTATTTATGTATATCTTGTAATACTAGTGCAAGGGATAATATTAGTACTTCAGCTAAACCTCGATATCAATTTAAAGTAGCTCGGTAGCCCGGCGAGCTGGTGGGCATAGTGGAGTTTGCCCCCAGAACACGCTTGTAGCCTGGCCCTCATTACCAAAGACCGCCACAGCAGTTGGGCCGGAAGACTGAGCCTCCGTTTCTGTATCTTAATACCGAGATCGCCTTTTATCCAGTTCAGTTGGAAATCTTGCCAGATAGGGGTATTCCTCCGAGTTCCTTGCAGAAATGTTGCTCAGAGTTGCATATCCGGAAAACGCGGAATTCTAACGCTGGAATGGTGTTAAGCTTCTTTCTCTTACATAGCCAGCGATTTACTTTCCCCACGCGCCCCCCACACTAGCACTTCAATACTTAGTACTCTCATATTGCAATCTTGAAACTAATTCCTAAGGCTGCCGCCTAAATAAGCTCATAAAACTCAAATTTAGCCAGGCGGGCACATCCTCATTTGTTTCCATCGCCTTATGGCTCTCTATTATAACGATGTTATTTGCAAGATATGGTCTCCATTCACACCCGCTGTCCCGCTTGCAATCCGCCTGCAGAGTAATGTATATGTTCCGACTTATACGCCAAGAAATTTGCTTTGTAAAGAAGTTGACTGAAATTCAAATAAGTCAACTGTTTGACAAACAAGTTGACTTATTTATGAATAAGGCAACTTTGTAGATAAGGCAACTTATTGTCAAAATCAGCCAACTAGACTGCAAAGCAGGCGACTTTACAAATAAGTCAACTTACGGGAATATCATTTTGCCCTGAGAACTCATATCTCTCTTCAATATATATGCAATGATTGAAAATACGTGGCCGATGTACAGCCAGCCTCTACACTCTGTCCGGAGAGCTAAAATTAAGCTATGTTGTGCTTGCAGAAATCGCTTGTAGTATCACACTGAATTTACAACTTCACTGTCTCGAAACACTATCATTGCAAGATGGATTATGAGCTGCGCATGCTCTGCTTCTCATCTACAGTATCTTTGCATCTCCTCTGTGCATGTCCCGACCACGCAAAGGTCTCAAGTACCTAGGCAAAAATAAGTCCATGAGGGAGCTGGTGCAGAGCGTTCTGGGGGAGACTTAAAGGGTGTAATTGCTAGGGCATCTCCGAAAGATATACTTGGTCCCCAAGTTGGCATATTTATCAAGAGGTCCACTTTGTAGGTAAGTTGACTAGCTTGACAACTGCGGTGGCTAGTATGCAAAGTTGACTTCTTGACAAACAAGTCGACTTATTACAAAACCGCATACTTTGACGTATAAGTCGGAACATATATGATACGGATGCAAGAGCAAGGGAAAGTGTTCGCATACAGTACCAGTTGAGGGAATATGCATATAATCTGATGTCGTTTATTGGCGCATCTGGGGAACTGGGGAGAAGGACAATTTACATTGGCCCGGGCCCACATGGTGGATCGCCAATATATATAGCCGGCTACGTGGTGGAAGCGGCCACATAGTTTAAACATTCCTACGTTTCAGTTACTGCAGTCTCGCTGTACATAGTACACTCTGATAGAATCCCAGGAAGATTAATAGACTTCATTATTGTGGGTATATTCAAACGGTTGTGATGCCTTTTGAGTACTCTATGAAAATGGGAATCTAGAAGCCTACACTTTATCAGGTGCCCTCTTCAGAGCGAACATAAATTATTAATCTATTTACCCCCTTGCAGCTTGTTCGTTTTGAAATCCCCATCATAATCATCATTACCGAAAAAGGTATCGAAGCGAAACAGACCCTTGCATTATCTTTTCTGTACAGGGATTTGGGATCACTACGCTACTGCAGACTTCAAACATTCCAAAAGCCGTATCCGATCATCGTGCATCAGAAAAATGCTAGGAGGAATGGAAGGCATGGAATAAGGCGTGCAGTAACTCAGAAGATTTCAGAGGATGATCCGGATTGGTACTCCTCAGAACTGAAACTCCGCCGGAAGGAAGGACAGCGATTGGCTGAAGTAGCAGTTCGATAGGATCTTTAATGAAAGTCACGCGCTACTACAACTACTAAGAGCCCCGTATTTCCATCTGAATTGGAAACCTTACTACGGTTGTGGGACACGAGTATCTAATGGTAGTTTATTCGAATTTTGCTTCCATGGTTCCCGGGTATAGTACACCGCCGCCCTGGACCTTGGAATCGTCGGTACAGTCTAATCTCGCACCCATGTTCACCCGGTAGTCGCTACCTCATCGATATTAGCAAGCCTCGTTTGATGAAGATACATAGCCTACCTATCGCCCTAGTTTTCTTCCTCGCCGTTTTCTAGATGGAAGGATTCAGACAGCAGTAGCAACAGCAACAACCACAACTAACCACGAAAATCAAGCCGCCGATGTCCTCCAGCTAATCGTCAGAAATCCCAATCCCAACATGAAAACGCTCGCCGATGAAATCGCCGTAATACTAGCGATCGCACAACATAACCACATCTCCCTCGACAGTCAGATCCCGTCCGATGTATACAGTAGTGACTATGTCCACCCCGACAGAGGCCGTGTCCTTCTCATTACCAATCTGGTGCTAGCGAACATAACGTTGCTGGTAGTGTTGGCAAGGTTTTACACCCGCATTTTTGTGGCCGCAAGTGTCGGTGGTGATGATATCACTATCGGTGTGGCGATGTTGGTGGTTGCCGGGAGTACGGCGCTGAATTGCTACGGTACGTCCCTACGACTTCCTAGTCCTCATCTCCGAATCTGATCAAAATCCGTATCAGGAGTCAGATACGGGGGGGTTGGGCGACACTTCTACGACACAACCTTCGAAGAAACCGAGCGAATGTTAAAATTTACCTACGCGCTGCCAATCATCTACTCCATTGGCGTGGCGATCATAAAAATGAGCATCCTCCTTTTCTACCGCCGTCTCTTCGGAGTATGCCACCCAAAGATGCAGCGGATAGTCCGATACTTCCTCTTGTTCCAGCTTGTGTTCGCAGTCGCCAGCGTCCTCACCTTCGCTTGTATCTGCAGCCCCGTGAAAGCGTGGTGGAAATTGGAGCTGCGGATTCAAGGATGTCCGTCGTTCCATCATACGATGATTTTGTATGTCGGGCTCAGAACCGTCACGGTGCTGTGTGATATCATTACGCTGCTCTTGCCGATTCCGATGGTGTGGGAGCTACAGTTACCACTGCGGCAGAGGATGGAGCTAGTGGGGATCTTTTCGTTAGGACTTTTGTGAGTAACTGTACTCAGGTATCTTAGAAGGAGCTCGAGGATATGCTAATGCCCCGACCCAGTGCATGCGTTATAGCAATAACTCGACTCGCGATACTGCCAAAGCTACTGCTAACGCTGGACGTATCCTGTAAGTTCTCCCCCGCGCTCCCGAGACCACCCAATTGACACGCCCCCCCAGGGCATGTCCTTCTCATCGCGCTCCTGGACCAGGCCGAGCAGTGTCTTGGCATCATCACCGCGTCGATCCCCGTGCTCACTGCACTTATCTCGAATCACACGCAAAAGAGGGCACCCCGTTCTCAGGATTCGATAAGAATCTATGGGCAATGCACTGGAAAGTTCGACTACCTGTCGTTTGCTTACGATCCCGATCGGCAAAACAACTTGGGAAGCTGTGCTGTTGCGTATAGCACGTCTGGTCAGTGCGGCCGCGGAAAGAGAGCAGAGTCGACGGACGATGAACAGCTAGTTTATGGAGGAGGTCTTGGGATGATCTCGAAAACAACTACAGTCACAGTTGATATTACGAGGAGTCGATAGGTCAAAAGGGCTGTGGTCGGGGTATTAAATTTTGAAAATGGGTTTACATGGGTTGGAGTTTGAGGTTCCGGTTTTTGGGTTTTCTTCGGTGGCGATGGGGTCTATGGCAAAATATTTGAGGTATGGGGATAAAGTAATAAGGAGGCATGCGGATGAAGGCTGGCACCCCACAGGGCTCAACAAACCCGGAGAAGATAGGAAGGACATTGCCCCATAATTTCCCGTAGAGAATTGTTTCCTATGCGGCAGTAGCTCTAGTTTTAGCTCTACTCACCGGGCTGGCGGGAAATACAACTATTTCGAATAGGTAGGAAATAGGAGCGTTACCGGCTTGTAATGCCATAAAGATATTATATCACAGCCGCGAGAATGGACAAGGCGGTCATACCGATACCCAAATAATAAGTGAATACTAAACAAATAAGCAGCATTGATATTAACTTACTGAGACATCGGTAAGCGTGACATCAACCACAGTATGTCGCGTTTAAAATGGGCCCAGGGTTTTTGACGTCTGCACCGGCTCTGAGTATACGGTAGTTGATAGCCACCTTTTCGTCTACCGATCCCACCAGTCCCTAATCCTAGCGGACAACCATTGATCCTCTGAAGTTGCGCCTCATAACTCACATATATGGTATGTTGCCGTTGTTCTCTAGGTATATGCAATACGAATATCCTGTGTGCTCTCACTGTGTGTCTGTCATTCATAAGGCTCTGCCATAGGCGGCTAACTCGCCGGTGTTAAAAGTCTTTGGACAATCTGAATAGGCAACCGTGATAATACTTGCTCTATCCCACCCCTGTCATTTTATTCGGATAAGGAACATTAGAGAATAGAGGTATAGTAAGCGAAGTAGAGTAAATGGTACGCGCGGACAGTTGTCAGCGGGAAAATGTCCGGAGATCATTTGCATCGCGCGCGGGCCGGTGAGTATGTGACATATGTGGGCTGGGTCCTCTTTGAGTACGAAATACCGATACCTGCCTTATCTACCCGGCAATACAGTAGGCTTAGATAACACACCACACTACCTTTTAGTTTTGCTAAGACTGATTTAATTAATGAAGTCACCTCATGCATACAGCCTAGGCGCCTTATTACGGGCCTGGCCATGCCCAGCACCTACACCTAACAAGCTGCTAGCGGAGAGCCTCGCAAATCCCGGAATTTTTTCAAAATTGCAAATTGCTCAACAGCCACATAATGGAGAGAATATTAGAGACTGCTGTATAATAGACAACTCCAAGGCCTACATGTCAATCTAAGAATCAAGTCAAATGGTCCAATTTTGAGTGTTGAAATACTGATTGCTAGAAGCCTTGTATATTCTAAACTACAGGAGTTCGTGTGACCTTATATACGGCGCTCAAAGTATGCCTTGTACGCATGCATGCGCACTCAGCTGGCATCTCCAGCTGAGTCTGGAACGATCATCATCGTGAGATTATGATCCCCATCAGCCCAGCTGAAGCCCATAAGCCGTACGTCAGGGAGGCGGTCCATATATGCAACATTGAGCAAGATGAAAATGTGAGTGAGAGTCCATGAAGCTGGCGGATTTTTGCCCACCTTCTAACCCCCTGTTTCATCACCAATTGTAAATGGAATTCACTGGTAATACTATTAGAGCATATGTGGTATGCTAGCTGTCAATTCATATTTGTCTTGGCAGATTTGGGGTGGTAGTTGTTGAGATTGGTACTATTTCTAAGTTGCTGAAGTGGGAAACTCTCTATAGTATCATAACTCAGGTAATTTTCGCCCAACTGACATTCCATTGCCCCAAGAAACTCCCAAGCTGCACCCAAGTAGTCTTGTAGCATGCTGAAGAGACTCAGGCAGCAAGGGCAATGAATTGCAACCAGAAGTAATGGAGAAATCATATGGGGTAGGTAGCTCTCCTTTTCCTTATCCTCTATAATCAATCAAATCCGTAAGTCCAGCAATCCTTGGTCAAATTGGAAACTTATTGGCATGGAGTAGCTAACATATATGCAGATGGGTTCTGAATTATTGTGGACCTGGTACTGATACTGCTGGTAAACTGGTTGGTACACCGGGAAAAATGACCATGCGCGACGCGCAGCTCATAGAGAAGCTGTTTCTGGGATGGTAATCCATAGCATATTTGACGGGCGGCACTATGCGGTCCTATGGACCTGCGCATTGATTAGATTACTCTGATACGCATGCGATTATGTGCGCTTGATACTATACATCACGCTGCATACAAACAAACTTGAAACTTAGCTGCCAAATACACTTCATTGCACGCTCTGCTCCCAAGTACACCTCCGAGTATGCTCTCAATTACACTCCCATGCACGCTCTCAAGTACGCTCCCAATTGCGCTCGATGGTACACTCCCAGCCTGCTTGACTGTGCGCTCCCAAGTAAGCTCTCAAGACACTCCCAAGTACACCTCCGAGTCGCTCTCTAGTATACTCCCGAGTATGCTCTCAAGTACGCTCCCAATTGCACCCGATGGTACACTCACAGCCTACTTTGCTCTACGCTCCCAAATACACTCTCAAGAGGGTAGACACTCCCAATCTCCCTTGACTATATGCTCCCATGTATGCTCCTGCGTACTCGGCCCAGAGACTTGCTGAGTTGCAGGCACCAGGCACCAGGCACTAGGAGGCGTGAGGCTGGTGGCGTATGGCGGGCAGTATTTGGCGGGCGGTGGGCGGCGTGTGGCGTGTGGGGTGAGGCTGGTGGCAGGTGGCGTATGTTGGCCGAAATCATGACGTCGGTCGATATGGTAGTCTGAACCTTATCTTTAGCGCGGCCACCACGACAAGATCTCACGATGCCTCACAGTCATGGTGTTGACAATTGCAGCCTTAGATTGTGCAGGAAAGGTAGACAATTGGATCTTGGGGAGAGTAGATCTCCGACGCAGTTTTCTGAGCGAAATCTGCGGCCAGTTTCCTGTCGATTTCGGGTGTATGTGTGCGCATTCGAGCCGGGGCTGATGGTGACGGTACCGAAAGCACTTACTCAAGTAGGTTGGCTACGTCAATGTCAATATCAAAGCTTTAACAGACTTAAAGCCTTCTATTGGCCAAAGCTTCCACAAACTCAGAGTTTTCATACGGCGAAAAGCTTCCTGTGGAAAACTCTACTCCTCCCAAAGCGCGGCTTTGTAAAGCGTGGCTCTCCCAAGCAGGCTATCAAACAGGCTATCAAACAGGCTATCAAACAGGCTATAAAGCAGGCTCTCAAACGCCAGTGGGCTGTCTAGTGGACTCGCAGCAATAGTGTGTACAGTACCGGTATAACAGCGAAGACTGCAGGCAGTAAAGCCAGGTATAGGTCCATCTCCGGCCACCAGCCGTATGTTGGTCCATAGGCCCACACGCACATTTCTATGAATCGACTATAGATGACTATAGGCTGTGTGTCGCGCAGGGGTCCACTGGAAGCTTGCTATGAGTTGCGCGTGTGCACGTGTACACGTAACGCAGCCTATAGTCGATTTGCACTTTTGCCGATGCCATTGTAACAGTATGGTAAGGAAGTGGTCTGATGTGTTGCAACATCAAATGATATGGTGTGATTGTGTTGAAAAGGGATTAGTTGGTGGTGTAAGATCATAGTTGAGGATTCGAATGACACAACAAAGCATGGCGAATGATTCGGAAGTAGTGAATGAGTAGCTTATAAAGAGAGGCATCGGCAAAAGTGCAAATCGACTATAGGCTGCGCTATGTGCACACTTGCACACGCGCAGCTCATAGCAAGCTTCCCGTGGACCCCTGCGCGACGCATAGCCTATAGTCATCTATAGTCGATTCATAGAAATGTGCGTGTGGGCCAATTGAACTATATACCGCTGGCGGCCAGAGATGGACCTATACCTGTCTTTACAGCCTGCAGTCCTCGCTGTTATACTGGTACTGTACACACTATCGCTGCGAGTCCGCATGAGAACCCGCTGGCGCTTGAGAGCCTGCTTGAGAGCCTGCTTGAGAGAGCCGCATTTGAGAGAGCCGCGCTTTGGGAGGAGTAGAGTTTTCCACAGGAAGGTTTTGGCCGATGGAAAACTCTGAGTTTGTGGAAGCTTTGGCTAATAGAAGGCTCTAAGTCTGTGGAAGCTTCGATGCTGACGTTGACGTAGCCAACCTACTTGTCTAAGTGCTTCTGGTACTATGATTACCATCACCAACACTATCACCATCACCATCACCATCATCGCCATCATCACCATCAGCCCCGGACCAAAATGCGCACACATATGCCCACAATCGATGGGAAGCGTGCAGCATATTCCGTTGGACAATCTGAGTCGGAGATCTGCTCTCCCCAAGATCCAATTTTCTGCCTTTCCTGAGGAATCTATGGCTGCAATAGTCAACGCCATGAGCGTGAGGCATCGTGAGATCTCGTTGCGGTAGCCTCGCTAAAGATAAGGTTCAGACTATGATTTTGACCGACATCATGATTTTGGCCACCATACGCTGGCCACCACCTGCTACCCGCCACCTGCCACCTGCCACCTGCCACCTGCCACCCGCCACCCGCCACACTGCTCGCCACACGCCACCTGCCCCACACCTCCCAGTGCCTTGTGCCTGCAATTCAGCAAGTTTCTGGATCGAGCACCCAGGAGCATATACGGGAGCATATAGTCAAGTGAGATTGGGAGTGTCTACCCTCTTGAGAGTGTACTTGGGAGTGTAGAGCCAAGTAGGCTGGGAGTGTACCATCGAGTGCAATTGCAAGCATACTTGAGAGCGACTTGGAGGTGCACTTGGGAGCGACTCGGAGGTGTACTTAGGAGCATACTCGGAGGTGTACTTCGGAGTGTCTTGAGAGCTTACTTGGGAGCGTACAGTCAAGCAGGCTGGGAGTGCACCATCGAGTGAAATTGGGAGCGTATTTGAGAGCAATCTTGAGAGTGTACTTGAGAGCGTACTTGGAGGTGTACTCAGAAGCATAGTCGGATGTGTACTTGGGAATGTCTTGAGAGCTTACTTGGGAGCGTCTTGGGAGCGTCTTGGGAGCTTACTTGGGAGCATACAGTCAAGCAGGCTGGGTGTGTATCATCGAGTGCAATTGGGAGCATATTTAAGAGCAATCTTGGGAGTGTACATGAGAGCGTACTCGGAAGTGTACTTGGGAGCATACTCGGAGGTGTACTTGAGAGCGCACTCAGAGGTGTACTTGGGAGCATACTGGGAGGTGTACTTGGGAGCATACTGGGAGGTGTACTTGGGAGCGTACTTGGAGTGTACTTGGGAGCATCTTGAGACCTTACTTGGGAGCATAGTCAAGCAGAATGGGAGTGTGCAACCGAGTGCAATCAGAAGTGTACTTTAGAGGATACTTGCGAGCATGTAATAAAGTGCATTTGGTGGCTTGGATTCAAGTTTGTTGTATGCAGTGTGATGAATAGTATCAAGCATACATAATCACATGCATATCTTGGTAATCTAGTCAATGTGCAGGTCCATAGGACCTCATCGTGCCACCCGTCAAATGATCTGTGGATTACCGGCTTAAAAACGGCTTCTTTATGAGCTGCACATCATGCATGGACATTTTTCCTGGTGAGGTTGTTAAGTATTGGAGGATTTTCTTTTCTTTTCTCATTACTTGTTCTCTTTTTAATACAAACAACTATCAACTTTGGAAAATGGCATAATGGGTTTGTCAAGTTGTTTTTCAATATGAATTTTGAGCTTTAGTTTATCTGATAACATGTTCTTACTGATACCACCTGATCCTGATGTTGCCTGTTACACTAGAATTCGCTCAACATATAGTTCCCTGATATTGAATCGGCTAGTACCAATTCACTGAGTTACAATATTGTTATGAGTATTGTTCTTTCTCATGTCAGGTTTATAGAGCACCAAATCACAACTGGATTCACAATTGCAATAATTGGAATCACCAGTTATTCCAGATTAACAAAATTGATATCTGCCGATACCCACATCAATCCCTGTTAGCAGATACCTAGTTACAATCAGAATTGCATAAGCTGCATTAACTTGTTTCATCTTGCTGGAACCAATTGTTTGTTATTAGAATCTGAACCTTTGAATCCATTCAACAGTATCAACGCTGTTTTTAATCAACCTGAAGAATCTCTCAAACAAGAATTTTCCACATTATAGCATGTTCCCTCCCCCTGAAATATGTATTTGACCAAAGCAACAAAAGTAGGTGGCGGAATCAACATGAACAATGCTGTGTTTGCGGATTACTGAACTAAATATTTCGGATTACAATGCAGTTGGCCCTTGAACATTCTCCAGTGTGTTGTCGACTGTTGGATGTGATGGCTGAATATCACAACAGACAGTTGTATTCCTGCATCTATCTCTGATGTGGTGAAATGGCGGAGCTAGAAATGCAGAGGGCCTAGTGGTTGCAACGGTTCCGGGTTACCCGGCCGCGGTCCGGGTTGGAACCTGAACCGTGGCCCCGGTTCGGTTCTGGAACCGCCAAGGAACTGAACCGCCCAATGACGAGAGGTTTCAAACCCGAACCGCACCTAAAATTGCGCTTTTTTGGCCGGGTTTTGCATACAGCACACCGGGAAAAATGACCTTATGCAACGCATAACTCATAGAGATGCTGTGTTTGGGACGGTAATTCATAGCATATTTGATGCGTGGCACTATGAATGTTCTAGGGACCTACATGTTGACTAGATTACAACGATACGCATGCGATTCTGTGCGCTGGATACTATACATCACATTGCATACAACAAACTTGAAAGCAAGCTGCCAGATGCACTTCATTGCACGCTCCCAAGTACACTCCTGATTGCACTCGATTGCACACTCCCAGCCTGCTTGACTGTACGCTCCCAATTGCTCTCGATGGCACACTCCCAGTCTGCTTGACTTACGCTCTCAAGTAGGCTCTCAAGACGCTCCCAAGTACACTCCCGGGCATGCTCTCAAGGACGCTCCCAATTGCACTCGATGGCACACTCCCAGCCAGCTTGACTGTACGCTCCCAAGTAAGCTCTCAAGACGCTCTCAAGCACACTCCTGAGCACGCTCTCAACTCCCAATTGCACTCGATGACACACTCCCACCCTGCTTGACTATACACTCCCAAGTAAGCTCTCAAGACGCTCCCAAGTACACTCCGAGTACACTCCCAAGTACACCTCCGAGTACAATCTCAGTACACTCCCGGGCATGCTCTCAAGGACGCTCCTAAATGCACTCGATGGCACACTCCCAGCCTGCTTGACTGTACGCTCCCAGTAAGCTCTCAAATGCTCTCAAGCACACTCCCGAGCACGCTCTCAAGTACACTCCCAATCACACTTGACTATATGCTTCCATGTATGCTCCAGGGTGCTCGATCCCGAGAGTTGCTGAGTTGCAGGTGCCAGGCACCGGGAGGCGGGTGGCGGGTGGCGGGTGGCGGGTGGCGGATGGCGGGTGGCATATGGTGGCCGAAATCATGACGTCGGTAGATATCATAGTCTGAACCATATCTTTAGCGCGCCCACCGTGAGAAGATCTTACGATGCCTCATGGTCATGGTGTTGACAATTGTAGCCTTCGGTTCCGCAGGAATGGTAGACTATTCGAACTTGGGGAGAGCAGATCTCCGACTCAGATTTTCCAGAGGAATCTGGTACCCGCTTCCCATCGATTGTGGGCATATGTGTGCGCATTCGGTCTGGGGCTGATGGAGATGCTGACGACGGCGATGGCAATGGCAATGGCAATGGCAATGGTAATGGTGATAGTGATCATAGTATCAGAAGTGCTTAGACAAGTAGGTTGGCTACGTCAACGTCAGCATCAAAGCTTCCACAGACTTAGAGCATTCCACTAGCCAAAGCTTCCACAGACCTAGAGCCTTCTATTAGCCAAAGCTTCCACAAACTCAGAGTTTTGCATCAGCCACAAGCTTCCCGTAAAAAACTCTACACCTTCCGAACATGCTCCACTATGCTCGATCCAGAGACATGTTGAGTTGCAGGTGCCAGGCACCGGGAGGCGTGAGGCAGATGATGTATGGTGGGCTGTGTTTGGTGGGCGGCATGTGGCGTGTGGGGTGTGGCAGATGGCGGGCAGCGTATGGTGGCCGAAATCATGACGTAGGTCTGTATCATGGTCTGAATCATATATTTAGCACGCCCACCGAGATGAAATCTCACGATGCCTCATGAACATGGTGTTGACAATTGCAGCCTTAGATTCTGGAGGAATGGTAGACATTTGGATCTTGGGGAGAGCTGATCTCCGACTCAGATTTTCCAGCAGAATCAGCTGCTTGCTTCCCACAGATTGTGGGTGTATGTGTGCGCAATTAGGCCGGGGCTGATGGTGATGATGGCGATGGTGATGATGGCGATGGTGATGATGGCGATGGTGATGATGGCGATGGTGATGATGGCGATGGTGATGATGGCGATGGTGA
>Ga0307512_10003148_pt1 | contig 19621 bp, 27 predicted proteins | sample 14_EM_MG_FD_200267 | JGI IMG/M metagenome (GOLD analysis project Ga0307512, IMG submission 200267) | Populus trichocarpa ectomycorrhiza microbial communities from riparian zone in the Pacific Northwest, United States - 14_EM | ecosystem: Host-associated > Plants > Roots > Unclassified | place... | reverse complement strand
TATTCCAAATATGGTTAGTTTGATTATGATTTGTCATGAAGATATATAAACCAAAAGTTTCATAATATTACTAAGCAAGCAATAGTACGTCTATTACATATTTCATTTTTAAAACTAGACTGACTTTCGACTATAAAACAATGTAACAGACTAAGCTATACCCCTTTGGGAATACTATACCAAGTTTGAAAATCCCGCAAAGATATGAAAACAATTTTACTGAGTACATTTCCAGCCAGAGTACACCACATAATTGAGAAAAGGCGAACTTGAATTTCAAAATGCTCAGAATACTGAGAATGCCATTTCAGTTTTTGCTGATGCAGATAGGTTAGAGATTTCAACGGATTTGGCAACTACTTAGGATCACGCGATTGTGTGTGCCCAGTTAAGATGGGATGAAGGGGAAGGAGTCAAAGTGTCACGAAAAGTTACAGGATGGGATATTGATGGGCTTAAGTCAGAGGAGGAAAAAGAAAATTATGAAAAAGCACAAAAACAGTGGAGGGATAAAAGCTTAAAGAGTCCTGTCCTGAATGAGAAGAGCAGCGGAGAAGAATTACAGAGGGAAGCTGAGTGGATACAGCGAAACTTTGTTAATCATCTCAATAGGTGCTGCAAAAAAGTTAAAGTTTGTGCGAGATCGAAGAGGTGGTGGACGGCGGAGATCGCAGAAAATAGAAAGATTTTGGGTTCTATAAAGAGAGCCAGAAAGAGGGGGGAGGCATCGCAGCAACAGGTTAAGTCGCAGTTAAGCAACCTCCGAAGAATTATCCGACAATCGAAAACGAAGATGTGGCAAAAGTTTTTCAACTCAAATAGAAGAGATCGGGTATGGCTGGCCTTGCGGTATACGAAACCATGAGGCCAACAAACAACGAAGGCTTTGAGATCCAGTAGTTGAGAGGTGGTGGAATCCTGGGAGGATAAAGTGGAATCAATAAAAGAAGAAGCGTTTCCGAAACCTTTAAAGGGTGTGGAGAGAAAGGCCCAAGAAGAGGGAGGAGAAATGTGGAAGATGATAACTGACGAAGATATCCGAGAGGCTCTGTTTAGTCAGTCAGTTCAAAAAGCACCTGGCCCGGATAGGTTAGGTTTTAAGGCGATATGATTATTGTGGGACTGGGACTCCCAAAGAATAATTCTTATCGTTAAAGTGTCATTTAGGCTAGGAATACACCCGCGAGTTTGGAAGGAAGCAAAGGGGGTGGTTATACCAAAGCCGAATAAGCCAGATTATGGAGTTGCCAAGGCATATAGGGTGATAACGTTGTTGAATTGTCTGGGAAAAGTGGTTGAAAAGGTGCCAGCCAATGCAATACCAGAGGGGTGTGAGCGAAGGAGGCTACTTCTTGATGGACAGTTTGGATGCAGAAAGAGAAGGTCAGCTATAGACACGGTTGGAAGGTTGATGAAGAGAGTTGATGATGCTTGGGGGAGGGGGAATACCGCGGCAGTGCTGTTGATGGATGTTAAGGGAGCCTTTCCCCATGTGGCAAAGGGGAACTTGATAAAACGAATGGAGGAAATGGGGTTTGAAGCCGACCTGGTGAGGTGGGTGGAAAGCTTTATGGAAGATAGAAAAGTGATAATGTCAATGGATAGGAAGGAAGGAGACAGCATGGATGTGGAAATAGGAGTTCGACAGGGGTCGCCAGTGTCGCCAGTACTTTTCGTCATATACCTTTCGGGGTTGTTTGCCCAAGTTGGGAATAAAGAAACAGAGTGTGGAAGCGAGGATATATCTTTTGTCGATGATGTGGCATGGGTGGCGGAAGGTGAGGATGTGGGGAAATGCACAAAAAGACTGGATAGATGCGCCGCGGAAACAACACTTTGGGCGAAGGAAAACACCTGTCAGTTCGACATCGAAAAAACAGAAGCGATGTTGTTTACTCGACCAAGAAAGAATAAGAAACCGAAGATGAATGCCTGAGTAAGGATTGGAAATCATGAGGTTCCATATAATAAAGAAGCTACAAGATGGTTGGGGGTATGGCTGGATGATATGCTTACCCTGAATGATTATACAAAAAAGACCTTAGCAAAAGCAAGGAGAGCGCAGAATAGGGTGAAATCCTTGATGACGAAGAAAGGGTTAAGCTTGGAAGGGTGCACAAGAATTCAAGTTGCGTCGGTTCAGGCAGTGGTGTTGTATGGGTCTGAATTGTGGTGGCATGGACAAAAGAATAGGGCTCAGGAGGTTCAAATGTTGTTGAATGAACAGGGCAGAAGGGTAACCGGATGCTTTAGGACAACACCTCAAGGAGCACTAATGAATGACATGGGGTTATGACTGGCAGTGGCTCTCCTTAATAACCGGGTACGACGGTATAAGTTGAGACAGATGATGTTGCCCGATGCTCAAGGCAAAGGGAGAATGTTAGAAATACGAAGGAATGTGTTATAAGGGGTGGAGGGGATTGATGAGTTGATCCCGGAGGATAAACCTTTCGAAAGGAGGAGTTACGAGAGGACGACAATACTGACGAAAAGAAGAGGCCTTAAAGGCAAAGTGATAATTCACGATGAGAAACAAGCGCTGAAAGAGGCAAAGTTGAAAAGGGATGGACTTGTTTTTGGACTGATGGATCGAGAAAAGAAGATGAGTGGGTTGGGTATGGAGTAGTATGGAAAGAGGAAGAGAGGTGGAATAAGAGGAGGGTGCACCTAGGCTGACAGAAGGAGGCATTTGATGCAGAAATGCATGCGATGTCGGAAGCAAAGAAGATCGTGGATGAGATGGCAGGAAAAAAGAAGGTTCCCAGAGTAATGGTTTTTACGGATTCCCAGGCAACCTTAGGACGAATACAATCGGACAAACCAGGACCAGGACCGGTGCTAGCGTTACGGACGATGAATTGGGTCGATGCATTAGCCAGAAACAATATCTAGGTAGATTCCCGGTAGGTACCTGCTCATAAAGGGGTAGAAGGCAATGAAGAGGCCGATCAACAAGCAACAAAGGCGGCGTATAGGTATTGGGGAAGTTATGCCGAAACGCGAAATCCGGTAACGTTTTTGCATTATGTATCTTTCTCGCGCGTTAGCCGAAGGTTGACCGAGGTGAAGTGGGAAGAAAGTAAAGAAGAAATAAAAGAGATGGGGAAGAAGTCAAAGCACAGTTACCAGTATGATTTGGTAAAAAGGGGAGGTAACAGTGCAGTGATGGAAGCCAAAAAGACAATTGCGGCGAGGTTTTATCAGCATCAGTCAGGACATGCGCTGATAGCAAAATACCTATTGCGGATTGGAAAAAGAAGAGATATGAACTGCACTGGCAAAAATGACCTTACGCGACGCGTAACTCATAGAGAAGCTGTTTCTGGGACGGTAATCCATAGCATATTTGACGCGTGACACTATGAGGTCCTATGGACCTGTGCATTGACTAGATTACTATGATACGCATGCGATTATGTGCGTTCGATACTATACATCATGCTGCATTCAACAAAACTGCCAAATGCACTTCATTGCATGCTCCCAAGCTCTCAAGACGCTCTCAAGCACACTCCCGAGCATGCTCACAAATACACTCCCAGCCTGCTTGACTATACGCTCTCAAGTAAGCTCACAAAACACTCTCAAGCACACTCCCGAGTACGCTCTCAAATACACACCCAATTGCACTCGATGGCACACTCCCAGCCTGCTTGACTGCACGCTCTCAAGTAAGCTCTCAAGATGCTCTCAAGCACACTCCCGAGCACGCTCTCAAATACACTCCCAGCCTGCTTGACTATACGCTCTCAAGTAAGCTCACAAAACACTCTCAAGCACACTCCCGAGTACGCTCTCAAATACACTCCCAATTGCACTCAATGGCGCACTCCCAGCCTGCTTGACTGCACGCTCCCAAGTAAGCTCTCAAGACGCTCTCAAGCACACTCCCGAGCACGCTCCCAAGTACACTCTCCAGAGGCAAGACACTCCCAATCGCACTTGACTATATGCTCCCATGTATGCTCCCAGGTGCTCGATCGAGAGACTTGCCGAGTTGCAGGCGCCAGGCACCGGGAGGCGGGTGGCGGCGGCCGAAATCATGACGTCGGTTGATATCATAGTCTGAACCTTATCTTTAGCGCGGCCACCGGGACGAGATCTCACGATGCCTCACGGTCATGGTGTTGACAATTGCAGCCTGAGATTCTGCAGGAAAGGTAGACAATTGGATCTTGGGGAGAGCAGATCTCCGACTCAGATTTTCCAGCAGAATCTACTGTTCACTTCCCACTGATTGTGGGCGTATGTGTGCGCATTCGGGGCTGATGGTGATGATGGCGATGATGGTGATGATGGTGATGATGGTGATGATGATGGTGTCGGTGATGGTGATCATAGTACCAGAAGCACTTAGACAAGTAGGTTGGCTACGTCAACATTAGCATCAAAGCTTCCACAGACTTAGAGCCTTCTAGTAGCCAAAGCTTCCACAGACTTAGAGCCTTCTATTAGCCAAAGCTTCCACAAACTCAGGGTTTTCCATCGGCCAAAAGCTTCCCGTGGAAAACTCTACTCCTCCCAATGCGAGGCTCTCTCAAGAAGGCTCTCAAGCAGGCTTTCAAAGAGTCTTTCAAGGAGGCTCTCAAGCAGGCTCTCAAGCAGGCGCTCAAGCAGGCACTCAAGCGGACTCTCAGCGATAGTGTACAATACCGGTATAGCAGCGAAGACTGCAGACAGTGAAGACTGGTATAGGTCCATCTCCGGCCGCCAACTGTATATTGTTCCATAGGCCTACGCGCACATCTCTATGAATCGACTATAGACGACTATAGGCTGCGCGTCACGCAGGGGTCCACGGGAAGCTTGCTATGAGCTGCGCGTATGCGCGTGTGCGTGTAGCGCAGTCTATAGTCGATTTGCACTTTTGCCGATGTGTTGGTGGTGCGGGCATGAATATCAGACAAGAGACCACCTTTTTAGGTGGTGTAAAAGATGGAAACGAGAACAAAAGAGGCTTTGGGTTGACAGGCAGGAGGGGGAAGATGGGTATGAGGGCGTTGAAAAGATGTTGAAGAAGCCGAAAATTTCCTTGCCTATGTCTCTCGTTTTGCAGAAGAAAAATGTTCGCAGGCATTGATGGATTTTCTTTTCCATACTGATATCGGCAGAATTAGCAGAGTGGTGGAGGAGGTGGAGAACTCAGATCACAAGGAGTCGAGTGATGGGGGGGTGTAAAAAGTTTGATGTTGTTTTTGGCAGTTTCTTTTGTTAGTGGGGAAGAGGACTTGCGGCTTTGCTTTTGTTTCTTTATGTTACGGAAGAAGCGGGGAGGAGATATGTATGGGATACGCCATGGCCGCCAGCGGCCAAATGCAATATGATTACAAACAAACAAACAAAAGCCCTTGCATACTAAAACCGGCTTCCACAGATATGTCCTTTTAGCCCAGACCGACGGTAAAACTGGGATTGACAACTTACGCTCTGCACTGAGGGCTATCTGCCTTCGAAGGACCAAAGAAGCTATTAGAGATAAACTCCCTCCAAGAGAGGAAGTCATCAAAACGCTTCGGCTGCGCAGCGATGAAAGAGCCCTTTACGATCTACATGTGCAGAATATGTGCATCAGAGGCGCGTTGAATAAGTCCAACATAGCGGAAACATTGCAATGCCTTCTCAAACTGCGGCTAATATGCAATCACGGCGAAGACCTTTTGTCCAGGGGTTTCATCAGAAATCCTGACCTGAAACTGAACTGTACCGTCTGCCGGGTGCAGCTGGTGGAGGAGGATGTACAGGTTGAAGGAAGGGCTTGTCCGCACCGGAAACTTTGTGCTGGGTGCTTCGAACTCACTCAATGCTCCCGCGGCTATGGCACTCAGGACTTGGAGTGCGAGGCTTGTGTGAACGTATGTAGCACACCAGAACCGATGTTATCCGGTACTTTTTCAAACTATAAAGGACCTTCAACAAAAGTGAAAGCACTACTCGACTCAATCCGAGAGGATTACGATGGAACATCAAATTCCCCGAAGCAGTAAGTTTAGGTTGTAAGATAATATAGCATATACTAACAATTGCAGTGTCGTATTTTCCGTTTGGACAAGAATGCTCGACCTTGTCGCCCATGCACTTACTGAAGCCAAAGTCCCCTTCTGCCGATTAGACGGGTCAATGTCGCGCCTGCGTCGATCAGAGACCATGCAGCAGTTCCACCAGGACTCCTCCAAGATTGTGTTCCTTATTTCACTTATGGCCGGAGGTGTAGGGTAGGAGATGGATACCTCATTACGGGCGCATATTTGACTGATCACGTACAGCATTAACCTCACCTCTGCTTCAAGGGTACATGTATTGGAGCCGCACTGGAATCCGATGGTTGAACAGCAGGCTGTCGAGCGTGTGCATAGAATCGGACAGACCCGTGCTGTAATAATCACACGGTACATCATACAGGATTCGTTCGAAGTGGTATGGCTCTTTGAAAAGCTCTATGAGATTGTTCAAACGTCTAATAAACTCTGTAGGATATGTTGAGATTGCAGCGAAAGAAACTTGAGCTTGCGAAACAATCCCTGGATGCCGGGATGTCGCGTACGATGAGGTCAAATAAAGAACTTCTTGGGGTAAGCTGTCTCTGCACCGAAACATCATCCCCATTGCTAAGTGCGAGACTGCGTCTTAGGATCTCAATTTGTGTTGCCGTCAAAAGTGAGCTTACAGACATGTCAATAATCACCAGGTTCTACTTAGTGGGCTGGTATAGCAACGTTCGAAATTCACTATACTTACGTCCCATCGATAATGATTTGAGCTCTAATAATAGTAGTAAAGTGAATGTTAGAGACAGAAACTGATGGCTTCTAGGATTCTCTCCTCAGAAGCACGAAACCAGTACGTATTGATATATACTTCGATATTTATTTCTGGTGGGTTGGTCAAATCGTGCTTCAAAACTTGTATTACGGTTCTTGTTTTCCACCGTCGATATGTCGCAGTACGAGTGATCGCGATTCAATTTTCTCAATTGTACGATATTCATCAATGATCCATGCATGTATCGCGTATCGTTACAAGATTTTAGAGGGGAACCAAGCTTGTAAGCGTTCTATCACCACCATACCACTACCGCACCACCATCTCACTTCCCGTACTCCGCACCACCACCACCACCACCACCACCACCACCACCACTACCACCACCACTACCACCACCACTAACCGGCTACCAACTAAGAAATTTTATCATGACATACGCTTCCTTTTCGTGCTTTTGGTCAGTGTTCCCAACGGTCTGGCCTTTTTTTGAAAAGCCCGCAGGCCGGTCTACATATCTGAAACATGAAATCAGCAAACAATTATCCTGCATGGGTACTCACTCGGACGACGGATGCACGCAGGTGTTGAAATACTAATTGCTAGAAGCTTGTATTCTCAAGTACAGGTACATTCGTGATCTTATATATACGGTATTCGGAGTATGTCTTGTATGTCTTGTACGCATGCATGCGCACTCAGCTGGCATCTCCAGCTGATGAGTCTGGCATCTCCAGCTGAGTCTGGAACGACCATCATCTTAGAGAGATTATGCATCAGCCCAACTGAAGCCATACGCCAGGGAGATAGACCATATATGCAACAGCAGGCCGGCCGGCTCCGTTTCGACTGCTTTTGGTTATTGGTTCATGCTCAATGTGAGCTTCTCTGGCACGAATTCCAAGGCGGTAGATACCTCAAATGTGTCACGCATTACGATGACAACGGCGCAAGATTTGAAAAATCCATATGTCAATGCTAAGAGCAAAGAGCTGACAAGCTTTTCTTCTTTTATAATGGATGAGACCAAGTTATAACCACCCGGCCAATGAACGTTCGAACATACTTTGAAATCTCCTGATAAAATGGTAGTAAAATGTCTGTGGAGAGTAAGGTAGTCGATGACAGCTGTATATCGCAGACATTTAGTGAGATCTCGTTATTATGGGATACAGCTACGGCTATTCAGAGAAGAACCATGGGTTACTGAGAAGGGAGTTGTAGGGGGGTGAGGGCAGCGAGTTTCTTCGAGGTTAAAAATTTAAAGTTTTGGGTCTGATTGTCGATGACGATGAAGAAGATATTGAATACCTCGTGGCGGACATTATCATAGGTCCAACCTATGATGCGGTTGGCTAGGTTATTAATGTAGGGCGCAAAACCCTAATACGGTTTTGATTCCTCAAGGCGCCTAAACCGACTATTCACTACTTTGAAGACGTTCCAACTGAGTATGGTGGCCACAGAGTTTACGAATCCAAATTGGCTATGAGGGAAGTGATCAGGCATTCCACCGAGAATAGCATTGCAGGAGGGGAATAGGGGGGAATAGGAGGATGCTGTAAAAACTCCAGACGGTACTGGAGGATTCAGTCATTTCAAGCGAAGATAAGATTGTGATTACCGCCTCTAAAACTTTCCAACTGCTGAACGGCGGCCTTGGAAACTTTACGGATATCGAGACTTTAAATCTCCGTACTTGGCCCCAGTGCAACCCATGGGATGTGAGGGCTCCATAGACCAAGATAATTTTGCTGCGACCGTCTGCATGGTTATTGTTCAGGGGACATCACCAGAACGTTGAAACGAGGATTATCGTATTGCCTACGGGGGGGCGTCCCGGCCACACATTCCATGACCTCATTCACACCGAGCACCTCCAGTCGGCGCCGAACGCCGACTTGTCCCTGCCTTCGAAGACACCGGGCCACCCCTTCATTATTCATGTCAAGCCCCCTGTGGCTCTATGAAAATCAAGGTCCGTGACAGTGACGGCAGAAAGGTTTAGTGCTGCTACTTTTTGTAAGTGGTATTTACATAGGACAGCTAAAGTACGGTAGACTGCGAAGATAATGAATATCGCTCAATCTCAATCTATCCTCACACTACTTAAGACCGTTGATATCCATCGGGTTCCACCCATCCGTCCACCCATTGCCGATTACTCTCCACGTACGTGTTGTCGATAGATCCGGTGTTTTGCACAGAGTTCCTATACTATGTCTTTCTTTGGAAAGCTTGCATCTAGAATACTGCATTATAGAATCTTCCGTGCAAGGTCGTATGGATGAAACGGGACAGGTATTAAAAAGCCAGGGACTAGCAAGATCGACTAGATCTCAGCTAGCCTGTTCTCGAGTGATAGTTGATGAACCACGCAGGGCGAATGTGTATATCTATGGTAGTTTCTGGAATTGAGCAGCTATTCAAGCCCTTCGCAAACCCATGGTCCGTGGGCGGCTAATATTAGAGCGCTGGGAACAAGTAGCTGAGCGCTTTATCCACGTGCACTAGGTCGTTTGATAGATCGCCGCTAGCACGGACCCGGCAATCACCCCACAATTCTGTCGGCCCGGAAAACCTGGGAAGGGAGGGAATGGGCATCGAGCATCATGAATTCCATGGAATTGTACCTCTCTGGGCGTCGCTGTCAGAGAAGCCTTGAATCACGCTGAAAGGGAGTCTGAATACACAGACTGAGTTTGTTGCACCTACGACAAAGATGGCAGGTCGACATCTCCGGTTGTTGGTGGGGATTTTCGCTTCCCCACGTAATAATTCAGGAGTTCTTCCGAATTCCTCCCCACGCGTAATACGGGTGTACGTCAATAGAATGAGTCGTTCTGCGCCCACTTCCATTTCTACGATCAACCTCTGGCTCATCACTCAAGCGACCCGGACTGCGCTGACAATATAAGCATTTAAACGACCTGAACTTCCAAGTCGCGACAGAACCCTTGCAGCTGGCCTGTTCAACTAAGGCGTAGGGAAGCTGCGTGACAGGAAATTTCGTGTAATGCTCGCAAATCCCAGTCGCGTCACAACTCCGTCAGCAGGAACGCGGATTGGGTTTTTGCTGGGATAATGGTTGGTTGGGTTTTGTTTTAGGCCAGCTCATACGCGGCTGAGTACACCACACCCCCCTCTCACCATCTCATCCAGCGCCCAGTACGTATATTACATTCGCATCCCCTTCGGACGGTGTCAGGTACAGCATGTGAGATCATTCATTCCATCCGTCATCACCGCCGTCCCTGCTTCACTCCATCCGTCTCAGCCCATGCGAACGAAGCCAACTGGACCAATTCCCCCGCTTTGCTCACCAACATCCTTGACTCGGCCGATCCAAATATCGCACTCGAAATCTGATGCTTTAGCGACACTTCGACTATGAAGCTACTACTTCTTGTATTACTGCTGGCGCTCGTCAGCATAACACTCGCAATCGACCTCAACATCGATGACAAAGGTCCGCGCATTCCCATTTCCCCACTTCCCACCGCTTACTGAGAATCTACAGCCTCCATCAAAAAAGCCGCCTCGCGAATGGCGGTGAAGCTCCGCGCACTCTATCCGACTGGCGAGCCCTGGTTCAACCCCGGCGAATTCGGACTGATCCCCTCAACGACGGGAAAAAATATCGGGTACTACTGGTGGGAAGGGGGTGCGGCTATGGGGGTACGTTTCTCCCTCACGCTCTGTCTGTATTTTCTGACAACAAACAGGCCTGGATCGAGTACTGGGCTGCCACCAACGACACCCAATACAACGGCATAGTTACAGAGGCGCTGCTGCATCAGGTAGGCCCCGACAACGACTATCAGCCGCCGAACCAAACCCTCTCTCTCGGCAATGACGACCAGGCGTTCTGGGCGATCGCTGTTCTCGCGGCCGCTGAGCGCGGGTACCCAGATCCACCAAAGGACAAGCCGCAATGGCTGGCATTAGCACAGGCGGTATTTAACCGGCAAGTTGGACGGTGGGACGACAAGACGTGTGGCGGTGGGCTGCGGTGGCAGGCGGTCGCTACGAACCAGGGATACGATTACAAGAACTCTGTTTCGAACGGGCTGTTGTTCCAGTTAGGCGCTAGGCTAGCAAGGTATACGGGGAACCAGACGTATGCGGATTGGGGGGTTAAGGCGTATGATTGGAGTAAGAAGAGTGGTCTGCTCACGGATAAGTATACAGTGCTGGATGGATTGCATATTCCGGAGTGCTCGGTGTCATCAAAGATTATGTGGTCGTATAATGCCGGTATATATATGGCTGGCGCGGCGGCGATGTATGACTATGAAGTATGTTTGCGTGGTTTCATTCATACTCCTTTACTAGTTTCCTCAGGACACTCGCACTCTCTGAGCACTCCAGCGCCAGAGGTCACTGCATGATCCGAGCTAACCCCCGCAGCTCTCGAGAAAAAACTCCTCCGGCGAGGCATACTGGCAAAAAGAGACCACAGCCTTCCTCAACGCCACAGATGAACCCTTTTTCAACCGCGCTGACGGGCACCCAAACGTAATGCGGGAATCTGCCTGCGAGGCCCGCGCGCCCAAATTCGACACGGTCCCCACCTGTAACACCGATCAGCGCTCCTTCAAAGCCTACCTCTCTCGTTTCATGGCGTACACCTACCAACTCTGTCCCTTTACCCGCGACTACATCATGGCTCGGCTCCGCCCCAGCGCTGTCGCCGCCGCCCAGGCCTGCACCGGACAACCAGACGGCGATACGTGTGGCCTCTCCTGGTTGATGGGGAAGTATGATGGGTCTACGTATGGCATTGCTCGGGGAGGCGTGGGTGAACATATGGCGGCTATGGAGCTGTTTCAGAGTCTTTTGATAGCGGATGTGAAGACGCCAGGGACGAGCGCGACGGGGACGAGTAAGGGGGATCCGTCGGCGGGGACGGGAGGAGGTGGGTTGTCGGATGAGGCACTGAAGCAGACGAGGCCGACGACGACGGCGGATAAGGCTGGTGCTGCGATATTGACGGCGTTATTTTCTGGAGCAGTGTTTGTGCTTACTTGGTGGTTGGTTTGGACGTAGGATACCTTTGTTGTTTTTATGGGGTTTGGGGGGATTTATGAGGATGAATTGTAACACTAGGATTTAATGATCAGGAAATGGAAATAGGGGTTTTCTAATATGCTTAACGCCTACTCTCACTGATGTACTGTGATAAGAGATTCAATACAAATTTACAACCCAAAGAACCAGACCGGCATTCCTTTCACATTCATACCGTTCCCACCACCCACAATCACCATATAAAACCTACGGCCTACGTGAATTCCCGCCAGGTGACCAGTTGTGATGAAATTGTTTGTTTCAACGTATTGATAATGCTAACTAGAGGAGGCCACTGTCATCCTCTGCATCAGAATCATCTACCTTTCATTTCTTTCCTTTCCAAGACCCGTCGGCTTCGTGGGGTTTCATCTGGTATCCATGGATCAAGCTATGATAGTCGCCTGCAATGTTAAATCTATGTATAAAAGTGCGAAAACTAACGGGCTCATAGTAATTTCAGTCCCGATAGTAAAGTAATAATTAGTAGTACACGTATGAGGAAAGAAGTAGCGTACAAAATGAAACTTGGGGAGTGAACTCTCTCCAGAGCTAGTAGTAAAAGAACTAGCAAATACACAAACAGAGAAATTACCAAACAGTATCTTGACCCCCTCATTAAGTCGCTATGTAATGCAGAAGGAGTACCTGCGGGAATCACTGCGAGGCACCCGCAGATGAAAATTGAGACTCTTGCATTTCTCGTCTCGAAACCAGGTCGTAGACTTTGTGTAGTCTAGTTTTCCCACGAGACGCATTGGTCATCACCGCACATAACCCCAGGACCTGATCCATCGACTTCGTGAATTTTCAACAAGATGGAAGAATCGAGTGACCTGTTGTGACCATGAGTTTCAACGCCTCCGTGAAAGAAAGGAATTGGTCTCCCGAGTTATTGCGAGGTTCGTGGCAGGACCTATGACTGTGAAGTAGTCATCTGCGATTTGTTAGACGTCGTGCTTTGACAGTAAAAGCGTCATGAGGCTCACAGTATGTGCAGGCCCAGAATCTTGTGGCTTAGCTTCTCGCAGGGATTGATCTCTTGAGAATGGGGCATCAGCCTACGCAAAGCCACTATGAAAAGGACCCGACAGATAGTTCAAAGGAAGACGAAATCGGTGAGGGTCTCATAGCAACCCCCACACATGGAGTTCAAGTTCTCGCATTTATCAACTTGAAAGCAGGTGACGAACTTTACGTAGTGCTGGCAGTATTCCTAAGCTCTCACACTTACCCCAGGGGGGGCGTTGGACGGGGTGCTGTTCCTAGAAATTCCTGGAATTCAAAATAAACCGTCAGACGAGTGAAGAAAGTGAGCGAACGCTTGGCATTTTCGCGACTCACGGGCAACGATTGAAAGCCGATTCCTCAACACAACACAGGTCAATTTGATTAAGAATGAAATAACAAGTAGTATACATATATAAGAAGCTCTACTATCATGTAGGACCACCATTGTTATGAAACAGGGTACAGACCCTCTTAGGCATGCCATCTATCTACTGGTAAATACATTCCCACAACTACTCCTCTCACAACCATTGTGTGACAACAATAACTTCCTCATGGTCATGAGGTCGTTGTTTAGGGTCCTGCATTACTTTTCTGAAGTGTGATTTCTGCATAGACCATACATTGATGATTGTGTTCCAGTCATTGACAATGCAATGTATGGCAGTTTTGCCCAGTCCAGTTTTCTGTTGCATTTCACAAAAGGAATGACCTTCAGACTTTAGCTGAATAGCCCAAATGGGTTCTTCGTGTGTTGACTCCCTTCTCCTGCCATTACGACCGATAGGCATGACTGTGTGTGGGGTGGGAGCATGGGAATGCGTCGGGGGTTGCGTGATGTGAAACTAGCGCGGGTTCGCTCACTTTCTTCACTCGTCTGGCGGAGATAGAAGGATTCGCAGAGATTTTTATTGTCGGTTTTCGATGATAATTAACTATGGTGACATGACGTCATGGCTACTAGGACGAGAAAATCTCGTGATATCATGTCTCTGAAAGACAGAGGTGGTAGGTGGTCCCTGTCTTGCTAATAAATAGCCTTGGGATATCTCGTCCCGTCACCGAAATCTCACCAAATACCAATAGGCGCTAAGTTTATTAGGTGGAGGGTCCCAACTTATATTATACGACTAGAGCTGCGACTTATGCCGAGACAGCCAAGTTTGAGAAGTTGTTGACTATTGTCACGGCCATGATCGTAGTCATGGTCATCGAAATGCATTTAGCGAAGATGTTTAGTTGGGGTTTTCGGTGTTATCGATCATGTTCACGGCGACCAACGCGATTCTGGTCGACTTGTAACGAATCAGCGAAACGGCAACATAAGGACCCCTAATGTCCGTACATGGGACATAGCACGACTGACTCATGAACGTGTCAGTACTCGCGTTCAATTACTTACTCCGCATGTGGCAATTATGAATAGGACTACCAGTATTCACTCTGCACTAGCGTTATGGATAGTTTGTAGCGCTCTACTTCCAATCATCCGAAAGGAAGTAAATAGTATAAATGCGGAATGATGTGCATGAAATTTGGCTGCAGCAACTCAACGAGGCTGAGGGAGGCGAAGGTGAATATCTTGCAAGTTTTTTTGTTTGTGATGGTGGGGGCGGGCTGGTAAGTGATTTTAGGTGTCGCCCTGCCTGGGGGTGTTGGCGGCTGGGTAATGGTTCTGGGCTGTGGGTAACAAACAAATACGTATACTCTCCATCAAATGCCAGATATGACGAACTCGAGCGTGAATATTCACATTGAGGTTTGTGAATGCTTTCACCAAATGTAGAGTACTCACGACTGTCTTCTGGCAGTGTAGCTACCCATTTGCACCTCGTCCTACACACTAGATTAGATCGGTTGCTAAGAAAACCCCTATCGGAGTTCAGACATGGTACTATGCCTTCTGAATATGCAACTTCCCCGCCCCACCAAAGCTGCATGGCTCCACTGCTGTTCGCTCGTTTGCCAAATTTCATCTAGCCATGGAATGCCAGGACTTCCATGAGATGAATGCTGGAGATCGTCCCTAAGCCTAGGCGAAAACTGGTTCTCACAAGTGGGCAATCGGATGCGCATAAAGAAAGTCTTTCACGGGAACGTCTCCGACTAGCCTCCACAACTCCTGATGGCTCGACTGGACTTCCTCCATTCAGTTGTGGAATATTGCCTTTTGGGAAGTTTATCATCTGGCTCTAATCAAGAACTCTGTACTGCAAAATTTACTCTGCCTCCAAACGCAGTTGTGGATGAAGAATCCGATTCTAGGGCTGATGAACATGGCATCCGCCATGATTTGGATCAGCGGAGTGTTTAGTGTGAGTATTCACCTATTATTTATGTCTAGAAAACAACGCTGAGCTTGTTTTTACATAGCACCCATCTTAACATTAATACCCCATTTCCATTCGTTCCCTCCTCCAATCTCCCTACTGCAGTTTCACCCATTGTTCCTAGAACTTTCACCGGTAGAACTATCGATGGAGCCAACGATATATCACAACAGGATACTATTAGATTACCGAATTGTGCTATTCCATTTATCTCAAGTGTAAGAGTCGCCAGTCCAAGTACGGATGTTGTAGTGTGCGTGTAACAGCTATTTCATGGAGGAATATCGCTGATATTTTTCTCCGAATCAACCATACTACTGCAAATCCTCGAGGCTCTCCCTCTGAAGGTAATCCCCATTGAGAATCCAGTGTTTGTGCAGGCCTGTCACTTCAGAACTGGGCGGCAAATGACAAGACGCGCGATTGAACACGACATGAAGCCCTCGCTAGAGGCAGCATCCCTAAGCGGGAGCTAAACCATTGTCGAGGAAACCCTCGGTGATATTGAATTCACAGATACTGTACTGAGCTTTAAGGTTTCAAACGTGGCCTTTTTCTTCAACACCAAATGCCTAAGAGTGCGCGGACTCCGCTATAAAATCTGATCGGGGGACCTATGTTTGGCCTGACGTCGGAATTGCGTCTGTAGTGGCCATGGTGGCTGTGCTGCATCTCTGAATCAGGGCTGAGTTAACTGGTTAAATCCTTTCCCCGCTGGTCAACCCTAGCCCCGCGCAACACAACGCCTAACCCCACCACAACCACACTGCGCATCCTTAACCGCCGCCGAGACGTTTCGCAATGATATATGATCCGGAGCATCTCGTTGTCTTTGCCTTTGCCTTTGCTGAGAGCTGGCTAGACCGGGAGTCTGGTGATCGCCACGGTGATCAGTTGCAATCTGGTCGGCTGCATTCCATTCTCGATTCCCTAGCGTCAATCTGTGTCCGTAAAGGAAAGGGAGAAGTATATGCTATCGCAATACAGCTTCAAGAGCATAACGGATTAGGGGGAACGATTACTCTCACCATTGCTGCCAATCACGGTGTCCCGAATGAGGTATCATCGCATCTCCGTAAAGTTTGGCTACAACTTCAGGAGATTGCACAGAGCTATTACACGCATTACGCGAACCAAAAAATTTCGATCCAATACGCCGAAAAATCGCCGCCTGCCCGTGAGGTCCTGGTTGTCGCCAATCCGCTTATCTCACAGTTGAAATTGGTTCTCTACAAACACTCTTTCTCGAAGTTCGCCAGTCGCGTAAACAAGCGTTATGACAAGTTTATCGATTTCACAGAGAAGTTAGAAAAGCATTTGACGATGGTCCCACCTACAGAGCAGCACCATCGAGATGCATGGGACAGCTTGTTGAATGTGAAATTCCTTGTACAGGATATATACCTCGAATTTCTTGCCACCTCCCCGGAAACCCTCAATTTTTCTGAACTTATCAACCACATGAACACTCTACAAAAGCTTGTTCGTATAGTCATGAAATCAGACTGCGTAACCATGTGGTCTGAGGCAGTGAAAGGTAAGACATCGTCTCATTGCCGATTACTCCTAGCCAGCTGACATAATGAAGGAAGTGGGATGCCTTTTCCTCTCGTTCGATACCTTGAGAATGTAATCGCTATTCATTCATACTGCGATGTGCTCTTAAAGTGCGCCCACTCTCCTTGTCTTCGCCGACACTTTTACAATAAAGTGTTCCGAGTCAACCATGTCCAAATCGAGCCAAATAAAATCGCGATGCCTCAAAGTTGGGATGCAGTAATCAAAAAAGCACTAGATAGACAAGAATTCGTCGTCACCGATCATGGATCGGCTTTGATGCAGACGATTTTCGGTGTGTTGAAAGACTTTCCGAATCCCGTCCAAGCTCGCATCCATTGTGAGTGCTTTGATAGACCATTTTTAACGTATGTCGGAATCACAGACTCCCCCATTGGATTACTTAGGCGTGAGCAAATTGTCCTGCAAGGCATGTGCGATGTACATTGAGGCATCTAACAACCATTGTCGCAGCAAGTTCTATACTCGAGGATCTCATCACGAATGGTATTTCCCATGGGCTTTGCCTTCATCCAAGCCGCAGGTTGTGGAAGCATTTCATGATAGCATCACTCGCTATATTGCCAACATGTTGAGCAAAAGTGGAGGCGCAAGGCCTAGAAGACTCAGTGACAGCACTACCACGTCGACTGATTACGAGTCTAATGTTGAGTTGAGCGATTATGACGAGGCGGTGCTCGCTAAATCTAAGCAAAGGGTAAAGGCAAGGATAAAACGAGATGCAGCTGAAAAGGAAAGATAGATTTGGATAGCTATAGATCAGGCTAAGCGGTGTGGGGTTTTTCTGGGTCTGGCTATTACTAGCTATTTAAGATACAATGTTGTTTTTACAGACTAAATCGCAGCTTGTGTATTAGATATGCGTTATTACATTGCCTAGTATTGTATATTGTTAACGAAGCTATCGGCTGTTGTGAAGTCTAAGAATACACATTCAATCAACTTATGGCCCCACTTTTTCGAATGTACTAGTCACATGAATCAAATTATTTTATGAGGAACAGCAAAGCTCTAGAGTACTCGAGTACAAGCCTCACTTGAGTCTTACATAACGCATACAGATCCTATAAGATTTTAGCAGTACCAGCCTCACAGTACCAGCCTCACAGTACCAGCCTCACAGTACCAGCCTCACAGTACCAGCCTCACAGTACCAGCCTCATACAGAACCCATTACCACGTAAAATTATGACCATGTCTTACTTACAAGCTACTGAGATTGCGACCGAGCTGCCATAGCGAAGAGTCTGGTGGCCGCTGCTGACCTAAGTGCATAAGGGCTTAAAAGTTCTCAACTGCTAAAATGCCATCACCACTGCCACCACCACCCCGTTTCGAATAATCAGTGCCCACTACACAACCGTATGTATTGAATTTTCATCGCGGAACTCGCTGCAGCTTTCAAAGATCGTGCGAATTTCGGACAGCTCATAAAACTTTTGCAGCTTTCCTGAATTCGGGTAGCTTGTGTCCTTTCGCAGCCTATCTTCATTCCCAGTCTCTCTCCTTTTACACCGTATAGTGTGTAATAGATCTAGTTCCAAATTCACAGGAACTGGGCGCGATTGCGAATAGAGATTCTCTATCTATCTATCTCTATACAAAGCATAATCGCGCACGTATACTTGATAGGAGATGGCGGAGATGATGACTTCCGGCAGGCAGGAAGCTGGCTGGAGACCATTCTTACGTGCACTTGGAGATTGGAGCTGGCTGGAGACCATACTCATAAGATTGTTGAAAGCTGCAGACAGTCTATGTGGGCTGCCTGGAGATGGTGCTTTCGAGCTGGCTGGCGGCGTTGACTCCGAGTCTCAGGAGCTAGCTGCCGATGATCTTAAGGTTCTGTTGGACGATTTCTGGGGGCTTGCACTATCATAAGATTCCGTTGACGAATTCTAGCCAGCGACTAGCTTTCAAGTTTATCTCAAGTATCTTGGTACGTATATATATCCAGCACCGAGCCTCCTCCAGTTTGCCAGTACTCCCATCTCCAAGTGTACCGGAGCATCGTCTCCAGCTAGCTCCCGGCGAACCCAGTGTCGCCTTCGATAGATAGGACAATTGAAATCTTGCAAAGTATACCCTAGAGCTTCCTTCACACATAGTTTCCCACTGAAGCTAGCGACATCAACACCCGCCACCCACTCACTCCTACGGCATAAGTCTCATTTCATAGTGCAGTAGCATCTTTTTGATGCTGTTTTTAAGTGTTCATTTTAAAGTTCTCGATATAAAGGCTTGGTGCGCAGCTATTAGTCCCATTAGCAACAAACTCTCAAAATGTGTCCCTTAGCAGTGGATTTGCAACCTTTATATATGCACCTTACCCACAAAGATCTTTGTTATTAAGCTAGTTATTTTGTCAAGAGCCTGGCTCACTTCCCAAGAGGCAAGCTCTCCAGCTGGGTCGACTTATTTGGTAAGCAGGAGTCTAGATGTTTTTTACTCTTTGTCACGATCATCACTAAAGGTATGAATTACAGCTTTTTTGTTGAGGCTCTTCTCTTCTCGTTTCGCCTCCTCGGATTTCGGACATGACATCGATCCAATCGTTGTCCCATTATCTCTGACTGTCATTAGTCGTTTCTACCGTACCGAATTGCATCTGTAATCATCGTTTCCTCAGATGACTCTTTTGGACTTGGCAGAGCTCCACAGCACATTTGAGTTGTACGCTGCTGTAAAATCTACATGGCTTGCTGCTGTTTGCAGCATCTCAATTGGGACATCGTGAGTAATGAATTTGTGTAATCGGAATTGCCCTCAGTTACTTTGATCGACTGTTTGCCATGGGGTTGCGTCGTGAAGCATCTGAAAATCGTGAAGGTCTCTGTTTACTGGATATGATAGGTGACTCTGGCGTGGGG
>Ga0307512_10003147_pt1 | contig 19628 bp, 16 predicted proteins | sample 14_EM_MG_FD_200267 | JGI IMG/M metagenome (GOLD analysis project Ga0307512, IMG submission 200267) | Populus trichocarpa ectomycorrhiza microbial communities from riparian zone in the Pacific Northwest, United States - 14_EM | ecosystem: Host-associated > Plants > Roots > Unclassified | place... | reverse complement strand
GCATGAAGTAGAGTAGAGATGAGGGGTTTCCTGCGTTGGAGGAGTTTGACGATGGCGAGTACGATCCAGCACGTTCGCTATACCGGACGTTCCCCTGCGCTATGCCTGTTGCAGGATAAGCACACCTCGAACTGAAACCCAGTGGGTAAATTTCGTACACGGGAGGTGCGTGACCTATCCAAGTTCCGTCCACCGGTCCTCCAGCTCGAGCCTGCATTCGGTTACGCGTAACAATGTCGCTAGTTAAACGTTGGACGTTGGACCGTGGCGACGCTCTTCAGCTGGCCGAGGCCGAAAGCTTTACAATTGCTGACATCGGCGGTGTTGTGATACGTCAGATCAGCTATGAGGTCAGCGTGTTCGGAGGGTTGTGTAACCGTCATGTAATGCCTAGCGATCCGGCTGGAAGGTGGGGTGAGACAGGGTTAGAAAGTTCCGGGCTGCAGGATCCTTTGAACACGGGAGAGCCATGACTGCATGATGCATGACCCAGAGACCTGAGATCTCGAGAGTGATCATAGGAACCCCAAGGCTGCGTTCGTCGCCATGCTATCAAGCGGGCGAGACGATGGTGGGGCACAAGCAAGGGGGAGCCGTGACAGCTATACAAGCGTTACGTGAGATTGAATCGAATTGGGAAAACCGAGACAAGAGTTCGCGTAAGCATAACGCCACAGCCCCCGTTTCCCAATCTGATCTGCCCCAGAGGTCCTCGTGAGGTGCGCGCACGCATCACATCCCGAATCATCAGCGGGGGGGAGGGGTGAGGTTGCGTCTTGACGAATCAGATCTGATACCCCGCGTAAACAAAAGAAAACTGGATTTCGATGATATGAAGCGAGGGGGACGATACACAGTTGTGATGAATAGGTCGCTCCTGAGACGAGCCGAATCCAAAGGAGAAGGACAGGGCTACACACTGGGTGGTTAGCACCTTATTCCACCGGGTAACTATCCATATTATCATACCGGGCATCAGGAGGGTGCCAGCAGTTGAGATTTGCTCTGTCAACAACCCAGCAGAGCGGAATTGGGGTCTCTGCGTCTTAAAAGTCCTACAAATAATCACCCACTGCCTACTGAGTGTGATGAAAGCGAGTTTGGGGCTTCGGTAGGCGGTCGGGTCGGGAGCGGCCTCTCGGAACGTTCAGGCGTGGGGATCAAGACGAAGTTTCCAACGCGGAACTATACAAGGTCCCAATTCCCGGGACGTAAGTCTCGGGTTCTTGTAGTTTTTTCGTTTACCTCCGTCCTGCAAAAAACGCAAAAAACCATGCAGTCACGTGGGGCGTTCCCAGGATCATATGATTATAAAGGGTATTGCGTGATCATGTCGAATTCGCGACAATCGGATTTCTAATCGTCCCGCGACCCTTTCCGTGTCTCTCCTCCTCTACTCCTCTCCTCGTACTCGCATGATGCTCTCTGGCCTTGCTGGCTCTTCGTCGATTTCAATCTCGGTTGAGCCAAATGCTCCCCAGTCTACAATTGCATTTAGCTCTGTTCACCGGCTAAAACTGCTCCCCTTACTCAACCCCTCTGGCCACTCTGTCTGCGATACCTCTCTATCCGTTCCAACTCGCAGTGGCTTCTATACATGCAAGATTGCACTCGAATGTTCACATATGCATGAGAATACCGAGGTTGTCCTCGGCTCGGACTGGATATCTGCTTGCTCTGCGACGCTTTGTGACGACGGAGTCAAGCTTGAGGATCCGACTGAGGCCCTCGTCGCATCTCTTCCTGCTGGGCATTACTGGAGTCCTGGCAATGGTACGTTTGTCACTTAGCTCTTTTGTTGCCAACTGACGCATGCTTCCTTGCAGATACTCACCCGCTTTGTAATGATTCGGTTGATGTTGATATTATACTATCCAAATTGAACTCTTGCACGAATGACCCCAATTTCGATTTGCCTTCTTTTTTTACCTGCCACGGTGTCGACAACGATGATGTGCCATTAACTCGAGAAGACGTTGTATCACACTTCCTCAATGGTCAGTGTACCAGTCGCAGCGCTCCTGGCTGTTCTGAAGTCGCACGCGGTGTCCGATCCCCGATCAAAATGGCATTGGCAATAACCGAAACAGTCGTTGTCCAGTGTGAACGTAAACAGATCCTGCTGGATAATCTCCGTGTATGGTGTTCTGCGATTGGAGTGACTACCACTCAACGACCAGAATATACTGTTCTCACACAGAAACTGAAAACCAGATGCAACGCATTACGACCGTTGTTGAACTGTGATGGGCTTGAGACAATATTTCGTGGAGTCGAAACCTTGGGAAAACAGTCTTTACAACATCTGAACGTTCAACACAACCTGAGCATGGATTCAGAGTGCGATACTGATTCTACGAAAACAACCATCATCAATCACATAACCTCAGGCGGGTGCCAGGCATCGACTTCGAGTCTGTGTACCTCGGTTAACAACGAGTACCACGAAAATGCATCTGGACCCACTGGTGACCTTGAGACGTACATTCTCCAACTTGCCGCAAAGAAGGGAAAGCTGAGTAAAAAAGCATTGCGAAGAGTCCTCAAATCAAGGAATATTGATTTCAGTGACAACGAGAACATTGGTGAACTTCGAAGGCATCTTCGTTCACATGTAACCACACTTCGTAAAGGCAAACAATCCGAATGGTCTCGCAACCGCCGCGCCGCATCTGAGTCGGAATACAATCTTCGCCTGAACAAGATTCAGAATGAATGGCCACAGCCTGCGCCTTTGGACTTGAAGGAGGATTGTATCCGTAATTTTCGCGCAGCTACCTCCTCCAAAACTCTGCGTCAGTTTACATGTGCTTGTTGTGCCGAAAGTGTTGTTGTTTCAGACCGAAAAGTGCGGCGGCTTGAAGAAATTGACTTGGAACTCATGCGAGACCGTACTGATCGTGTCTTCGATGAAAGCTGCATACCACCAGAGCCACCCTTCACTGCCGGTCCTTTGGCCAACCTGATGATTGATCCTGATGGCGTCACGCAGGACAGTGAAAATGACATCTTCCTCCAGCTATGCGTCCGTTGTGATTCGAGCCTACAAAATGGCAAACTCCCACGTTTAGCGATCGCAAACTTGAACGTGCTGGGTTCCATTCCATCTGAAATGAAAAATATGACGATGGTTGAAGAAATGTTGATTTCTCGTTGCCGTGCTAAATGCTGCATTGTAAAGCTCCAAGATCATCGTGCTGATGTCAGTCTACCGTCGTCCCAGCGTGGGTTCAAGGGAAATATCATTGTTTACCCGCAGAGAGTTGAAGGACTTGTGGACCATCTACCTCCACCGGTTGACGACGTCATTCACCCAATATGTGTTATATTTGTTGGTCAGACAGTGCCCTCTAAATCCTGGCTGAAAGAAAAGGCTTACCCACTCGTTGTGCGGAGGGAAGTTGTGAGACGAAACCTCCTTTGGCTCAAAGCGCACAATCCGCTCTACAAGGACATCAAAATTGACGAGACACGCCTGCAAGCATTGCCTGTTGAGGGACTTCTTGATTATAATATTGAACACATCCGCTCATCTGCTCACCTGGAAGCGCTTGAATCTCGGTACGACACGAACCCTTCCGAAGGAGATCCCGGTAACCCTGAGCTTCCCCCTGATGAGTCATCGCAAATTGAGTTTTCAAATGTGGTTATCACGGATGTTGATGCCCATGCCCCAGCGAACGATCTCAAAGCTGCAGCGCTCCGTCACTTCAAACAAGGAGGAGGGTTTCTTGCAGTTCCACATGAGCCTGTTCCGGTAAACGAGTTCTTTGACCCCAGCCTATTACCGATGTTATACCCTACTCTGTTCCCATATGGTATTGGCGGTGTCGAAGACAGGCGTCGAACGGTTGCAATCTCGTTTGAGAATCACATCAAGCACTTTCTCTCTCTTGCTGATCGCAGGTTCCAAGAGCATTACTCATTCCTCTTTGTGGTGTTCAACATAATCCAACGGAGGAAACTTTTGCTGCACACGAGCCTAAAAGTGAAACGGTCAAAATTTCGATCTTGGGCTGAAAAATTCAAGGACATCTCTCCGACAACGATCGAGAACCTCGTTGTGAAGTCTTCTGATGGGAAGTACCCGGTGGCAGAAAACAATGAGGAACACAATGTGTTGGAGCTCATGCGGGACGTCAATGTCATTAATTCTCGTATCCCTGGATCTGCTGCAGCCCGTGTGAACATGCGGAATGAAATTCGAGGGTTGACGATGAAAGTCGGACTGCCGAGCTTTTTTATCACAGTAAACCCAGCTGACACTCGAAACCCGATTGTGAAATTCCTGGCCGGAAACGACATCGACATTGATGCGTTGCTTCCTGAGCAGGTTCCGAACCCATGGGAGCAATCTATCCTGATAGCAAAGAACCCGGTAATTGCTGCACGCTTTTTTGATATCTACCTGAAAGCGTTCATTTCTACTGTGCTCGGCTATGACGCAACAGGAAAGAACCTGACTGGCGGTGTACTTGGTCTCGTGAAGGCACACTATGGCTGCATAGAAGCTCAGGGGCGCGGAACACTCCATTGTCACATGCTTGTCTGGTTAGAAGGTGCACTGAACCCGAACGAAATCCGTGACCGTGTAGTAAAAGATGGCGACAGCGAATGGGGGAAAAGACTGATCAGATTTCTTGACGACGCCATTTCAAACATCATCCCTGAGGATCCTGATCCTGAGCTGAAAATCCCATCGTCAATATATCACCCCTGTACCGTGAGAGGCGTTGACTTGAATGAGCCTGATACACACCTCCGTCTGAAATCACGATCAAAGGACATCCACCTTCTAGCGAAAGAATGCCAGACACATTCTCACACAAAAACGTGCTACAAGCGACAGAAAGGGGGTGAACCTGTAGAGTGTCGGTTTGGTCTCGATGAGAACAACTTTCGTTCAACATCTGATTTTGATCCTGAAACTGGTGAGCTGTCCTTACGTTGCCTTGAAGGGATGGTCAACAACTTCAACGCTACGATGCTCGAGGCCATCAGATGCAACATGGATATCAAATTCATTGGTTCAGGCGAGTCGGCAAAGGCGATTCTGTACTATGTCACCGACTACATCACTAAAACGGATTTGAAGACCCATGTTGCGTTTGCTGCCCTTGAACTCGCAGTGAAAAAGCTTGGTGAATTTGACCCAAACATTGATGATGTGTCCTCAAGGGCAAAGCGAATGCTACAAAAATGTGCATATGCGATGGTCTCACACCAGGAACTTTCTGCACAGCAGGTGGCTGCGTACTTGGTTGGTGGAGGCGATCACTACACAAGTCACCGCTTTCGAAATCTCTACTGGACGTCGTTTGAGGCCAGCGTGAACAACGAGCATCCCTCCCCCGAGTGTTACAAGACAAAAAACATAGAAGAGAGCCAGAATGCTGAACAGGATCAACCACAACATGATGAGAACGAGCTAAGCAACGACGGAGAAGCAGATAATGATGAACACGAGCAGGAGGCAATCGTGGAGGCAAGCGACGACTCTGAGATCGATGTCGATGATGAAGATGATGTGCGTGTTGCATTCTCCCGCACCGGAGATGTATTTGAATCCAGCTCCCAAGTCACAAATTATCGGTTTCGAGCAAAGGAGCTGGACCACCTCTCTGTATGGGAATTCATGTCCACAGTGGATCAGGTATCAAAACGGCACCAGAATAGTGATCAAGATGATGACAATGACGGCGATGATTCAGAAGACGAGGCCGTTTTAATCGAGAACAAGCGGGCTGGCACATATGAACTACACCCTGAACATCCAGAATACCTCCGCAAGGTCCAACGAGTTCGCAAAAACCCAAGGAAACATTTTGCACTCGTTCCTATTGGCCCTACGATACCGAGACGCGACCACCCAGAACTATATGCAAAATATGTCCGGCTCATGCTGATCTTCTTCAAACCTTGGCGGACGGAAACCGACTTACACGGAAACAGCAGAAGTTGGCCCGAAGCATTTGATGACTTTCTGAAATCCTGCACGAAGGAAAAAAGGAACGTGATGGATAACATGCAGATCCTACATGAATGCAAAGACTCAAAGGAAAGCCACTTTCGAATGAGAAGAAACCGTGCCAGTCGAAGCGAGAAAAAAAGCATGCAAGACCGAAGCCTCGATCAGCCGAACATGGATGATGTACTTGATCACATTGAATCGGTGGAAAGTTACAACAGATACACCACCATGGAATCCATTTCAGACATCGCAGATTGCCTTTCGGAGCTTGAGAGTACTAGGTTGTTCAGTGTCTCAGAAGCTACGATCATCGACCCACTCGATGGAACTGAACAGCACTCACAGACTGGATGCCCTGAACGAATCATGTTACCAGACGATGACACGCTGGAAGACCAATGGAGGGACACATATGAGAAACGCCGTGACGAGTGGAAGCGTAAACTCAGTAACACCCGTGCCGAAACTACAATGGCTTCTTCGGCTGACGGAGTGCAACCACTGGTGATGACGAGCGCTGAAGCCAGTCAGATTCTCCCCCAGGCAGATAGTCAGATCATGGAGATCCCATCTTCCACGAACCCGACACCTGACACAAATATCCCCATCGAAGAACTTGTGCATGCTTGGACCTTGAATACCGAACAAGCGAGAGCATTCAAGATCATCACTTCACATTCAATGGAACTGAAACCGAAGCCACTACGAATGTATTTGGGCGGACCGGGTGGCACTGGAAAATCGAGAGTCATCCAGGCGTTAACCGACTTTTTCAAACGTAAGAACCAGTCCCGGAGGTTACGTTTGGCGGCATTCACAGGTGTGGCAGCAAAAAACATTGGCGGAACGACATTGCACACTGCACTGGGTATGAGCCTTGGCAGAAAAAAGTCGGATGGAAACAAAACACGTGCGGACCTGGTCGCGATGTGGGACGGTGTTGACTATTTGTTCGTAGATGAAATCTCTACAATTGGCTGCGGATTGCTGGTTGACGTTCACAACGCGTTGGTTTCCGCTACCGGCAGCACTGAGCTGTTCGGTGGGATGAGTGTGATCTTTGCCGGGGACTTCGCTCAGTTGCCACCCGTATTGGACACAAAACTATACACGCACCTGAACTACGAAAAACTGCATGCAGATACACCAGCGAGACAAAAAACAACATTTGGGAAGCTCTTGTGGCGTTCTGTTGGGACAGTTGTGATTTTGACAGAGCAGATGAGACAACACGGAGAAGCCAACAAGCAGTTTGTTTCCCTATTGAATCGACTGAGAGAAGGCATTTGCACTATTGATGATTTTGCACTGCTGACCTCACGACTCATCTCAAGTGCTGGAGAAGATCTATTGATGGATGAGTGGCAGAAGGCACCGATCATTGTCTCGGAAAATGCGGTCAAAGACGCGATAAACACAAGGGCCACACTCGCATTTGCCAAACGAACACATCAGACAGTACAATGGTTTGATGCAATGGATACCTACCGCAAGGCTAAGATCACGGACCCACGAGTTCGCGAGTACCTCCTGACACAGCCCTCAGGAAAAACGGGCCAGCGGCTAGGCAAGATCCCGATTGTGCTCGGAATGCCCGTGATCGTAAATCAAAACTTTGACGTTGAGGGTGGCTTGGTGAACGGCAGTTTCGGCTACCTTCGAGACTATCGATTTCAAACCGATGAAGATGGAATTCGCACTTTGACCTCGTGCATCGTAGAAATCCCCGATTTCAGTGCCGAGCCCCTCCCTCACCTTCCACCTCGACACGTTCCCATCATTTCAGACACAGTGGAAATGCGTTCCATTGTTCACCCGGTATCTGGCCGCAGTTGCACGATGAAACGGTTCCAAGTGCCACTGGCTCCAGGATTTGCAATGACGGCTCACAAGGCTCAAGGTCTTACACTCCCTCGCGTCATCATTGACCTCACAAATTGCAGAGGGACAGAATCCCCATACGTCATGGTGTCACGGTGCCCCAACTTGAGTGGGTTACTGATTATGCGGTCATTCCCCATGTCGAAAATAACCTGCCGCCGATCTCAAGAAGCACGAAATGAATTCACCCGACTCGATCTCTTGCGGTGGCAATCGATTGCAGCTTATGGTACACCGCAAGAACAAGAGTCCGCAAGGGCACACCTTACCTCAAGAGATGGTGGTCATTCCGGAGCCATCGAACAGCTCTTCTTACACAAGGGTTTTGAGGATCCAAGCCAAGTGAGAAATGTAGTCCAGCAGCTCCAAGATGACGACGAAGGTAAACACGAGTCTATGATCACTCCACCGATTGGACACACTAACTCTTGTTTTCTTCGTTTTCTCAGGCCGGGTTTCCAAACGGCAACGTAACCGTGACCCGTCACCTCCTCGTCTTACTAAGAGGAACCGAAAACGCCCCTAATGACCGGTCCATTTAAGCTGGTGGTCTTGAGCCCTGCATACTCGCTACCCCACTTTTCGACAGAAATCTCCTTCCACTACTTTCTTCCATGCCCGACACACCACCACCTGACGATCCATTTGCGGCCCGCCGTGCCGCCGACGGGGTCTACTCCTCCTGCTTTGAAAAGTTTTCTACCGCCAAGGACTCTCTTTCGCAATTGGACTTCATGGCGGATTTCCACCACGAAACCACCGCCTGGTCTGTCACTTCCGATTGCTTTACGACACGATTCCTTCGTCCATTCTGCTCGGATGAGCTCACTGTCACGCTGTTTGGCGAGGTATTGAGCGAGATCAATGGTACCGGGTTTGGTGCCATGGGTGGCTCATCCTTGAAGCGCGATCAGGTAATCCAGTCTTCCAATAACACACACTCCTGTTGACACGTCATATAGACTAAAGTTGAGGATGATACAAAGATTCGAGACATCCTCGCGTTGGGAGCCCCGACCGGCGCTGACCAATCCCTTACTGACCTCTACATCGATCAAACTGCCACACTAAAACAGATTGTCAGAAACATGCCAGTGCCTGGGGATCCCGTACGCAACGTGTTTCTCTTCGCTTATCTTCCATACTCACCATTTTCTCAGGGAATCCTCAAGCGTGAATGGGTTAGGTTTGGTTCCGGTGAAGCTGGCCGCTATGTTATCAATGTGAACTTGCCTTACAAATACACCGTAAGCTGTTTCATACCTTTCTGGTTTTGTTCGGTCTCATCTTTTCTGTAGCGGTCCTCCTCGGATGGGACTACCAAGTTGCGAAAACGTCAATCTGATATGGATGTCGGCGATGCCAAATCAGGTTTGTCTCGCCATTTTGATGTGATCTTGGTGCCCGCCGACCTTTGAATAGATGAGATCTCTTTGGAGTCGACGTATGATCCATCTATGATGCACGACTACGACCGAAATCTCTTTGACCTTAAGGAATCTCGGTTGGCTCAGCAGCCATTGTACGACCAGAAAGGAAAATTCGTTCAGCCGTGGAAAGCTCCCTTTGTGTTCACGAAAGGCGCTCTGGTTGCGGTCGAAGCGCAACTTTTGGTCCACCATTTCTTGAAAGATCATCCCAGTCATGTGTGTTGTCTACTTTTCTCGCCTCCTCCACCGAGTGCTTACGATTTACACAGCTCTATCAAATTGTTGCCTCTGGCGTTATGCTTTTGGACCCATCCCCATTGCCCTACCAGCCAGTCCGACGCCCCATCTTGAGGAAGAGGGGAACTAGTTCTCGAGTTCGAAGTGCAACGTTCGGGTCATTGCTCGCCAAGGGGGCAGCTAAGGAGGGAGCCGCGGGTCCTTCTGCATGATCTTGTGTACTGTACGTATCTCGAAGCCAAACCATCGTGGCTCGGTTCTGCTATTTGCCATTCTGCAGTAGGACCTCTGTATTATTTAGTACTCGTTTCGTGTTTTCATAACTGGTAGCCACGTCAATGTCATGTGTATTAAATTGTTCGTCTCTCAGGTCTCACGTCCCGGGTTCTGCCGCTTGCCGGCCCTATTGCTTGTCTTATCATATATAACTCCCTGTATTCCACCATAGCTATCTCAGAACTAGTATTGCTCCTCTCCTATCCATACTTCCATCTGAGTCACTTATATCTTGGGCAATTGAATAGGTGATGAGCTAGGGGTTCCAAAATTCCACCCCCCATATCCTGAGTGGATGTAGTGAACCCAGACTCTGAAGCCATCTATAGCAAGGGATCCTATCTTTGTGCACCTAGTCTCTACCCTGCCTACAAATTCTCCTGTTCATGTAAGCCAGGCTTGAATTGAACTCCCATTCAGGAAAAAATCCTAGACCCATCTCCTGCTATCTTGAGACCATATGATGCCCCATTGGTAACTCCATCCCCTACCAAGAGAAGTTCCTATTTCTTAGTGTCCCAGGTGTTGATCTTCTTGTCTACAAGCCAAACAAAGACTAACCCACCATTGATTAATCAGACATCTCTTGCTTGCAGAGTGACAGACTGTTGAGGTAAGGGATACAGTCTTCTAATCAGTCCTTGTCCCCCTCAGACACCCCTGCCTATCCCTGGAACAGTGTCCAGCCTTGACAGTGTGATCCATGTTGTGCAAAAGCATCTTTTATATGCCCCCCTATTTGAAAGCTACTTCATATTGTTAGACCATAAAGGAGCAAGGCTTACAATCAGTTGACAGCCCTTATCATAGATGCCTTGTTATAACAAAGTCTGAAGTGGATGTCAGACATGGGGGAAGCAAGACCATTCTGATTGCTAACCTGATAGTCAGGCTTGGCTCTTATCCTTGGAGAATGTGGGCTTACCATTCCAACTTCTCCTTTTGCACTCCTTAATATCACCCTCAGAAACAGATGTGCAGAGTGAAGCAGAAAGGGTCTAGTGACCCCGGGTGTCAATGACTCTATCATTTTTGATTCACATTCATTCGCTGGACAGCCTGTGAGTGTTGGAGATGGGGGATGGGAAGAGGAGCATACCTCGCAATTTTCCAGAATAAAGTATAGACCTCCGGCAACAGACTTGAACGGACCAAGAGATCTGCCGAGTCTCTCACCACCCGGAGAAGAAACTTGGCAGTAGCGGACACAGTAGACTTCCAGTTCGATCTCTTCTCACCTATGGCAGGGTTTGGTTCAATACATTCGTTGGGACGGTCTTTTAGTACACAATAAGGAACGGCAGACTTGTCTGCATTGTCAAAAGAACGATCAGATACAGCAGCTGGAATGAGAATATTCGCGTACCATCGGCTTTCACGGTGGGTGGGATCGAAGGAGTGGATGTCGGAGAGGGTCGGATGAACCTGCTCTACTTCTCGGCTAGGTCCACTATCTGCCACAAACTCGGCGCTCGGGTCCAGGAGCAAATGCCTCCGACTAACTTCCTTTCCGTCGACGTCTACCTCTCTCCTTTTTCCGTCGTTGTTGTTCCATCAGGTGGTATAGGCTCTGGCTGAGGAGATTGATCCCTCGAATGGACTTGCCGTCCGTCTGTGCTGATTCTCCTCCCCTGTCCATCGCGACCACTTGCTATTACACGGGGCCCCGGTTGCGGAAGCGAACCTGGTGAGTCAATTCTCTCCCCAGCGGCGTTGGCCCCTGTTCTGTCCGGTTCGTGTTTTTTCCCTCCCACGCGGTGTTTCAGTCTGGAGAGCGAATCCCGTATGTTGTCCATCTCGAGGATATTGATGTCTGGTCAGCGCAGACAGTGATTACGATAGCGGACGGCTGGCCCCGTGGCATTGATCCGTTCATTTCCATGCCGGCGCCCAGCTGCGCTCAGCGTGAGTTCAGTGCAGGTCCTTGTGGTTTTTCTCTATTGATGACAGTTTTGTCTCCCTCTTCTGTCTAAACCCACGCAGGTATTGGTCGTGCGTGGTTCTGTATATGTTCCTTCGACCAGTTTCACCTCGACCTCGAGATTGGGTGTGCTAAGATGTTGGAGGGGTTGGAGAAGGCCATCGAGGTGAATACCGTAGTTTCGAGCGGCATCCACATATTAACCGCCATTGGCAAGGATGAATCCATTTCATATATCAGATCAACAAGCCGACAGCCGTTCCGAAAACAGGGTGGCTTAGTCGCAGAGTTATTTTTCACCCGAACAGCCCCGCACATTACCAGAACTCCAGTTTTCTGCCTTGGAACAAGTACGCGACGCTCTGCGATCCGTAGCAGTTGAACACTCTCGATTGGGAGTTGCCACCGACCGCCACAGATCCACTGCCTCCTCGCTGTCACCCGAGTGGTGGCCGGATTGTCGTGGCAGCATGGAAATAAGCCAATGCCATGCTTTTGAAACATCAATGATACCAGAAACTCATTACGGATCGTGATTTGGTACTGCACCACATGGTCTATGAACCTCTGTGTCCGTTCGAATGGGTGGATTCATCACTGATGCGCGCCCAGGAGGGAATATGCGCATCCCAGACGCTTTTCCCGCTGTTTCACTGACATTCCTAATGCTGAGTCAATCTGCATCCAGTTGGCGTCGCCCCTCTGATCATGGGTACTCCACGCGTGGGCGTGAACCCTTGTTCGTCCGAGACACGAGGTATCCAGGTGGCCTGCATCAGCCACAGCGCTCACTGTGTGGCGTGGGCCATGCCCGGATCATCCGCTGTTCTTTCACAATAACCCTTTATAAACCAGTCAAAGTCGACTTCCACCCGGTGAACTCTTATCTCTATCCAGCTCTATCCACACTATGAGACCTCTCCTGAACAAAGACTTTCGTCGTCTCCGTTGGTTATTGAGACAGGAACCACCAAAGCCAGTCCGAGGTTCGTCCACCACGTTCCACACGCTCTTTCTCGCGATGACTTGTTACCTGCACAGACTACCTGATACGAGAAGTCGCGTCTCTTACCAAGGGCGGAATCGAATCCAGGATCCTTTCGGAATTGAGAAAATCCCTGGAAACAACACAGTTGAAGATGGCATACGTAATCTCGGCCCTCTCTTTCGTTTCAAGAATGCGTTTACGAGATCGAGGAGGCACGAACGCGATACCTCTCAACCGCCGGGTGGCTGCGAAGTTATATGACTTCTTTAATAGCGCTGCTTTCTGCGGACCTGTGGGTGTCCATAACCGCTCTCGCATGCTGCTTGGACTGATTGTCAACCTTGCAGACCATCAAAAGACAGGCAGATATGATATTCTACCGGGGGGAACTGAAGAGGTGGAGTCCTGGTCCTAGAGGAGGCATCTCGGACGAATTGATCGAACAGAAGATCGTGGAGGGTTTCCCTGATCTATGCACCCATGTGCGGGCTAGGGTGGAACGATTATACGCATTCTTCGAGCTTCCACCCGATTTGAGCTTGCCACCGCCACCCCTGGTACGTTCTATATGGGAGATGCCGCTTCCAGATGCGAGTCTTCCGCATCCTCATAGAACAACATCGTACTATCAGAGAGCCCCAGGGTTCTTTTGAGTGATTGAATCGCGAACCCATGAATTTTCTTCCCTCTCGGCAGTGTTCTTTCATGTAATAGACTGTTCGCCTTGCTGTATTCGCCTTTGGCATGCTAGCACACATGTCCGTCAATGACTTGATCCGTAAACCGCATCACTCCACTCAAGAGCGCGAAATGCAGTTATAAGCCACACTCCAAGGGACTGGCTAATTCGCAGTGCGGCTCGGATATTAAGTACCATCGGTCACTGTTCGAGTCCTCACCTCGCTTCCTCGGAGTCTCCTGAGAACCTAGCGCTTAGCCCTCGTTATAGTTTCTTCCATGACCGAGCGTCGGATGTGACAATTATTTCCCGAGAATCACGAAAAAGGTGGATAGTAAGACGTGATCTAGAAGTTACCGATCCCCGTTGTTGATGGCGGCGGCCCCGACAAGTAGAGACTTCATTACAATGCAAGGATGTAAGATGTCGGCAGAGCATGTCGCTGACACCTAGGCACTCGACGGTGTGAACACCGGCACTCGAAATGCGGAGACGTAGACCGTCTAGTCGTCACGGTGCAGTTCCTTCCACGCATCCTCTATTTTCTTGCGCCGTTCCTTCGCATGCTCCCGGTTTCGCGCCGAAGCCTCCAGTCGCTGCGTCCACGCCGGTCAGTGGAACGGGCACGTAACGGCGAACAAGGGGTAAACGCACAACTTTACGCAAGCACATATTCAACTCGTTCTTGTCGTTGTTGCACCCTCCGGTCCATTTGCGCCAGTTGTCAGCGTGGCAGGCTTCGAGGGCCTGGAAGAATTCCTTGCAGACCACTGGTCCCAGGATGAGAGATGGAGGGTTTTGAGGAGCAGAAGGCAAGCATACCGAACCTGTCGGACTCTTGTGGATGCATCCGTGGTGACCAGTGGGCCCGTTATTGGCGCCCTAGTCGGAGCGGCGCGCGGTGCCGGTCCGTGTACCGTTCTTTCCTCGACCCACCGAGTACGTGCCTCCTGGAGGCCGTGGTCTACTTCTCCAGCGAATACGAAACCGATTATGTTGGTCATCCGTTTTACAGATCCCACTACGTCAGTGCAAGTCCCGCAACACCCACAAAACACCAAAGAAATTATCACCGGTAAAGCCGAATACAACTTAAATGGGGCGAAATACCTACTCAAAGACCGAGCGAGCCCTCTAAGTTGTATTCGCACAGTCTGGACTGAGCTCAACGGCACGCCTCATGGCGGGAGAAGGGAGAAGAACTACCTGGTCGCCGGCTCAATTTCAAGGCGCATTGAACTAATTACCGCACCGGCAGGCCCGTAACCTGCCCAGTGACGGGTCAGAGTTCACTCTTCCGCTAAGAAGGGCCTACCAATTGCCCATCTCCGGGGAACGACTCAACGAGCCCGGAACCAATCATTGAGGTCTTGTGCAGGAGCTCGGGGAAGGACCATTGTTTACGAAGGCATCAAACACGTCTAGCTCGCGCGATTAGCCCACGGGACCCAAGTCGGTACCGTAGAAGCAGACCCGCGATAACGAGTACAAATTCTCAACTCCCCATTGCAACGTTCTGTGTTTTCTTCGGATGAACAACAAACAAAACATCGGCGGCGGATCGCGACGCTCTAGAGAGTCGCTCTGTGCAGGCTGTTGGTGGCCCCCTCCCCAGCGCATCCTTTGTCACCAGCAACGGCCCCTATAACTTGTAGCCGTAGAGGAATTCACGCTCGCGCCCTCATGAAACCGCTTGGAAATGATTTCCTTGCCTTTCCAGATACGACCGTCGAGTTCCCATATCAGTTAAAACTGCCCCGACATACATCAACAGAACAAGATTCCCAGCTTGCTCCGTTTCCCGAGGTCCGGCTTGGAGTACTTACCAGCGTTGGACGAACGTGGCAAACCTCTCCCATTTTGCGACCAGCGGCGAGACTGTGTCTTCCGTGGCAGGAGGCATGTCACGTATGGCTCTCGTTCCAAACAAGGGCATGAGCAAACGGTCTGTAAGTGAATCAACAGGTCGTTATTGAAATACTAGAGATAGGAGGATGAACGTGTGTGCGATACCCCAATTCTTATCTGTCGTGCCAGCCCTACGCGAATGTCAGAGGACGTAGTGAGGTTGGAGCGGGGTGCTCTCGGCAGACGTGAAAAGCCTGTGAGCATGTCTACCATCACAAGTTAAACAACGGATTGGGGACGCATATTCTGTAGGAAACGGTCTGCACGTACCTCGGGATCAAAAACCGAGAGGATGGCTGCGCTGCCGGAGCCAGCATGCATAGACCTGCGTTCGTTTCAGACCTGCTTGTTCTTGTATCAGCGAAGGGAAGTGGGCTCACCCAGGACCCTTTGGCGCGACTTCCGACCCTCCGCTCAAGAGGTAGTATCGCAATTCTTGCGATCACGCCTGATGAGTCGCGAGGCGCGGTCGATTTGCCCATTCGGATACATACCCATAGTGCTCTATGTTATCGCGGTAAGTGTTCGCGATATCGGGATTCGGTGACTGTGGGAATCGGCGCTCCTCGCGTACAAGCATGGCTTACGTAATGAGCCGGGGATCTGAGTGGAGGCTCCCGGTGATCACATAAGCCTGCAACTAGTACTTAGTACAGGCCGACCAGGCTTCAACCGTTCTGTCCACCTCCTCATCGTCCTCTAGAGATTTTTGCGAACGATGGCCGGTTTCTCCCCCCTGTCCGCTGACGACCTCGCCGTTAACACCATCCGCACACTCGCCGCCGATGTCGTCGGAAAGGCCAATAGCGGACATCCCGTAAGTAACCAGCGACAATTCCCTTACTCAACTCCCTGGCAACGCCCCCTCTCTCCACGATCCAGGAGCCATTTTCTGATGTGATTGTTTTTGACACCAGGGTGCTCCTATGGGAATGGCGCCGGCGGCACACATCCTGTTCACAAGGTGCGTTATCTACCTGACATTGTCCTAACGGTACACCTTCCCCGCCGGGTACTAATGAATTTGCCATTTGATCAGGTTCTTCAATGCCAATCCCAAGGACTCCAAATGGTTCAACAGGGATCGTTTCGTTTTGTCGAACGGGTAAGTGATCTGCGCCGCCGCGTCCCTAGATCTACGTTCTGATCGTGAATTTGTATAGTCATGCGTAAGATTTACGATATGCCCGTTTCTAGCCCTGATCTGACTGACCTCGTACAGTTGCGCTTTGCAATACATTTTGCTCCACCTTCTGGGCTACAAGTTGACTACGGATGACCTCAAGCAGTTCCGTCAAGTCGGAAGTAAGACGCCCGGACATCCCGAAGCTGGGCACACGGACGGTGAAACTTACGGCCTCCAGGTGTGGTCACGACAGACTGAATATCTTATTTAGGTATCGAGGTCACAACCGGCCCTCTCGGTCAGGGTATCTCGAGTGCTGTTGGTCTTGCCATTGCTCAGGCCCATCTCGCTGCGTTGTACAATAAGGAAGGCTTTAACCTCATTAACAACTATACTTATGGTCAGTTTGGAGTTCTAACAGTAAGGTCGGTGGTCGGTACTCATGTTTGGTAGTCTTCACTGGCGATGGTTGCTTGATGGAGGGTGTTTCCAGCGAGGCTGCTTCCCTCGCAGGTCACCTCAAACTGGGAAACCTTATCGTGGTATGTTCCTCCGCTCTGGGTGTCATGTCGAAGCAACCTGATCTTTCGTATCGCCCTAAGGTTTACGACGACAACCGTTAGTCAAGCCTTCCTCTCACCGTAGGGCAGTTACTGATTTCGCTTCAGACATCTCTATCGACGGAGACACCGCCATCGCTTTTACTGAGAATGTTGAAGCTCGATTTTCAGCCTACGGTTGGCAGGTTCTCCATGTGGATGACGGTGACCAGTATGTTTGGTATCGGCCACTGTGGACCTCAAACTGATGGATTCGTAGTGATCTCGCCGGTATCTTCAACGCAATCGTCGAGGCCCGCAAGGAGAAGGATAAGCAAACGATTATCAGACTGAGGACTACTATTGGATATGGTTCCAAGCTCCAGGGTTCTCACGGTGTTCACGGAGCCCGTCAGTGCTGGTTCATTCTCCGCGCTGCTGGTCACTAACCTCGTCAATAGCTCTCAAGGCCGATGATATCACCTCATTAAAGACCAAGTTCAATTTCCCCACTGACAAGACCTTCTACGTCCCCGACGAGACCTACAAGATCTACGGAGATGCTGCTGCCCGTGGTGCTGACCTCGAGGCCGAGTGGAACGACCTCCTTTCTGTTTATGGCCAGAAGTACCCCAACGAGCATGCCGAACTCACCCGCCGCATCTCTGGTGAACTTCCGGCAGGCTGGGAGTCGTCCCTCCCCGTTTACACCCCCGCTAATCCTGCTCAGGCTTCTCGTAAGCTTTCCGAGATCGCCTTGGCTGCCATCTACCCCAAGATCCCAGACCTGATGGGTGGTTCCGCCGATTTGACTGGTAGTAACTTGACGAGGGTTAAAGGCCACAAGGATTTCCAACACCCCAGCACTGGTTTGGGCGATTACAGCGGTACCTACATCAGGTACGGTGTCCGTGAACACGCTATGGGTGCCATTGCCAACGGTTTGGCCGCCTACGGAGGAATTGTGCCATACGTTGGTACATTTTTGGTGAGTCTACGACTACGTTTGCGTTGGGCCAATCTCTAACTTATGGTAGAACTTTGTCTCTTACGCTGCTGGTGCCGTTCGTCTCTCTGCTCTGAGTGGTCACCAAGTCATCTGGGTTGCTACCCATGATTCCATCGGTCTTGGAGAAGACGGTCCTACCCACCAACCTGTCGAGACTCTCGCCCACTTCCGTGCTACTCCCAACATCGACGTCTGGCGTCCTGCCGACGGTAACGAAACCTCCGCTGCCTACCTTGTCGCTCTCAAATCCAAGACCACTCCCTCCATCCTCTCCCTTTCTCGCCAGAACCTCCCTAACCTCGAGGGATCGACGATCGAGAGGGCATCCAAGGGTGGATACGTCGTCTACGAGGTGGAGGGTGAGGACCTCACAATTGTTAGTTGTGGAAGTGAGGTCGCTATTGCCCTCGAGGCTGCTTCGAAACTCAAGGGGGAGGGAATCAAGACCAGGGTTGTCTCCCTCCCCTCGTGGTCGGTCTTCGATAGGCAGGAGGAGAGCTACAAGTTGAGCGTGCTCAGGAGTGGTGCTCCCATATTGTCTGTCGAGGCTCTCTCGGTGGGTTTCGTTTGTGTTTAGCACTGATGTGTCGCTAACGATCGCATCTAGACCCTCGGATGGCAAAAGTACTCCCATGAACAATACGGTCTCAAGGCTTGGGGATCCTCTGGACCTTATCAAAAGGTGTATGAGCGCTTCGGGATCACTGGATCGAGTGAGTATCGTAGTCGCGTCCTTCTTGGAGTTCAACTGAAGCTCGTTTGTAGATCTTGCTGTCGTCGGAAAGAAGGTTGTAGACTTCTACAAGAAAAGGGGTGTCCCTGTTATTTCTCCTCTGGAGAAGGCCATCCACCTGTGAACTCTCCATTCGGTTTTTGATGGAGTTAAGGTATGATTAGCAGCCACGAAAGTGTACCAATATTGTTGTAGGTTCTGTGCTCCTTTTAACGTAGAGTGTTTCCCCTGGGGTTGTCCAGTTGTACTCACTTGTGTGACCAGTCAAAATAAATGTAGAAAGTCTATTCCGACGCATGTTGTAGAGACCGGGGCAAAAGTTTAGTTTAATTGAAGGTAAGGATCGAACGTAGGAGGAACACAGTAGAGACGTCGCCTATCGGTGCCTTGAGACGGTCAAGTTGTCCCACTTTTGCCTCTCCAGATCTTCCTTGGACACTTCGAGAACGTGGGGTTCGAGATATCGCTTGTCCTGAAATATAGAGAAGTGTGAAGGAAGGCACTTCGGTAGAGAACGTGACCTTGACTGACCTCGGACGCGGGGACCCACTTATCCTTGGGTAAGTCTTGGTGGAGGACACTCGCGTGTGAAGCTTGCTTGATCCTGAAAGCGCGGTCGTACGCCTCACGAGTGGACAGTCGGCCAAGAGCCTATCGTTTCGAGAAAGTCAAAACCCGTTGTGAACCCGGCGCATATAAATTTCAGCCCAACGAACCTTTTGAACGTCGTCACGCTCCTCGACAACTACAAAATCGACCCACGCACGCACACAAAGTCAGCAACCCGTTCCATAAGAGCGAATGAAATAGAAGCGAGATTCGGACGCACGCAAGTCGTCGTATTTCAATCCCATCCTTCGGTACCCGGCCAAATTCGCGTACCAAAGAGAGACTGGTTTGAGCCATCTGGAGAGAGTTCTGGATGATAGT
>Ga0307512_10003146_pt1 | contig 19629 bp, 22 predicted proteins | sample 14_EM_MG_FD_200267 | JGI IMG/M metagenome (GOLD analysis project Ga0307512, IMG submission 200267) | Populus trichocarpa ectomycorrhiza microbial communities from riparian zone in the Pacific Northwest, United States - 14_EM | ecosystem: Host-associated > Plants > Roots > Unclassified | place... | reverse complement strand
CGGCCTCGGTGCGTTGGAGGAAACCTTGCCATGACGCTTGACTGTTTTCGAATTGAACATTCTATTCATCCTAGTTGTCGATCCGAGACAAACCGGAAAGGAGAATATTGCATCTCCGAACGCTGGATCGGAAACTAGGCTTCTTCATCTGCAGGTACGCGAACCAGTTTGGACCGAGAGCAGTACGTACGTCGGTGATCCCGACTTGGAGTGCTTCTCCATCATTGAATGCAGCAGTAAAGTGTTCCGCGCCGTCGCATTCGGTCCATTGAACGACGAGTTCTGTAACATGTCTACAGCTTCGTTGAAAGGTTGATGAGCCTTCGAGAGAGTACATAAGGCTAGAGATGTCTTTTCAGCCTTTCCGGACTGTGGGCGAGCAACTTTGTAGCAATTTTGGCATCACCAAACCAAAACTTGGATTGTCACAGAACACCTACGGGATATGCATATGTAAAACGGATGTAGCACCAGAGACAGGGAGACATAATGGGGTGTGCAGACCAACCACGAGTGGTGGAACAACAATTCTGGAACAATGTGATTGGAAGAGACAGATAAAGGAGAGGAAGTTCTTGCAGCGGGGAGAAGAAGAGGAAGGATATATTTGAAGGATTCGAGGCAAGTGTCCATGCCATCATTCAGCTGCTGTGGCCCGATCTGAACGCGAAAGAGTCAACAGACGCGATGAGTAGCACCGTTTCGGGGAGCTCACCACTGAAACAAGATTGTTCATTTTCTTGAGCCCTACGGTCGATTTGCTCGAGAAATCGTCTAGTATCCTCTGCGAGATTCGCGGCCTCGAACTTCTCGAACAGATCGAGAGCGCGCAATGCCTCGGATTTTGCCTCTTCGGACTTGTGTTGTTTATCCCAAAGCCGAGCCTGCAGCCACGATGCCCGAGCCAGAAGGTATGCGTCGTTGACCGCGTACGACTTGGCGCGTTCAATGTGAGCCTGTGCGTCGCTGAACCTGCCTTCCCCGGAAAACACCCCCGTCAGGGAGAAATGAACCCAAAACAGCTGAGAGGCCAGGTTGAGAGAGGATGCAATCCCGAGGGCTATCTCGAGATGGTGAATAGCCTTCTCTGCCTCGCCCTTGGACTCGTAGATATCACCAATAATGCGGTGACCCCGACAGATCTGAAGTTGATCCCCTTTCTCTGAGATGAGTTCGATCGCGCAGGATGCGGCTTCTTCTGCGGCGTCGAGCTGTTTATCCCAACGAAACAACCGAGCGAGATTGATCAAACACTGTGCCTGTTCCACCGTGTCACCGAGTCGTTCGAGAATCTCCAAAACTCCTTTCGCCTGCTCTATCCCTTCCTTGTAGTGGCCCAGTAGCCGATTTGCATCGGAGAGGCTACTCAGTGTTTGAGCAACCCGTTGGTCATCCCCCCGCTCTCTCCAAAGTTTTAAGGTGTGAGTTAGGAGCCGTTTGCGTTCCACCTGGTTTCCAACTGAGTGAGGTAACCATGAGAGATCCCACAAGCATTGTGCCTTGAAGGGATGGTCATCCGGGAGAGCCTCGATCTTCGGTCCCAACACGGTAAGCCGTGGTTTATGCCAATAGATGTGATTGATAAATTTGGCGCAGGCATCCCAGACACTGTTCGAGCTTGCGTCAATTGATGTGAAGATATCGAGCAGGTACTCGACATTCACATCCTCTGATATGATCCATCGTGATTCTTCGAAGCTGGGGTCATCGGGATAAATGTGGGCTGAAAACCGGCCGAAGTAACGTTCTTTCGTCGTGCTGAGGAGAAGGGATGACGCTGGATCCTTAGGACGGAGGTAATCTCGGAGTGGTGCCAACATCGTGATGAATCCGTTACTTCGATACGCCAGCGAGAGAACACAGAATTTGTCGAACATGTTTGGTCCATCAGAGACGGTCGGAAACAACCAGTCGATGTTCTTTTCATCAACACCTTGTGGGAAGAAGGCAATTACTCCGAGGAGCCCTCGGGCATTGGCTCCGAGTTCTCGGAACATTGGTGAAGCGAGGGAAAGTTCTATCGTAGTTGCGAGGCTTCCAGAGTGCTGCGTGCGAAGTATTTCCGTTCGCTGTCTCTCCCATTCCATGGTAAGTCGGTCGGTGTTCCACTGGTTGTGTTGGGCAACAGTAGCAAGTAGAGTGATGGAGAGGGGATGGAGGTCGAGTTGTTCTAGGATATTGTTGATCGGATCGGATCGTTCGCCGTGCTTGTAGATTCGATAAAATGTGTCGCATGCGGCCTCCATCGACAATGTTGGAATGTTGAAAGTCTCACAATGGGGAGGGGTGGTGGAGATACGGGAGGTGATGCAAAGACAAATGTTGCCAAACTGACTCAGTTCATCCACAATCGCGTATATCTCCTGTGCGCTCGTTCCTTGTAGACCAAGAATGGATTCCGCATTATCGAGGACTATGAGCATCTCCTTCGATGATAAGAATGGTCGTAAGGGGGTCAGATCCTCGGGGTTTTCGATCCCTGCACCAATGACCTTGGAGAGTCGTCGGAGAAAATGAGTGCGCGAGGCAGGAAGTTGATCGCAGCGGATGAATCTGCGGTCCTCGCCAAACCGTTGTTTGATGCGATCGTGGTGGAGGACGGTCAGAACAGCGGATGTCTTGCCGATTCCACCAGCACCGATTAGAGCGATTGGGGTGAGGTGTTCCGCGAATCCGACAATCTTCTCAATCAACTCGTCACGCCCAAAGAAGACCCTCGGCGGTGGGGGTGGTGATTCCCCGAGTACGCTAGATGAGAATATAAGAGGTTGGGTCCATCGGTGGTCGAAATTACTGACCTGTTCTGAGTCTAGGCGGCGGTCAGAGTTTATTCGACGATGTAGAGAGAACGAGCGTCACTTACCGCCCAATTTTGACCGTCAGTGGCTTTGCGCGTTTTCAACATGTTCTGATGCATGTCGGCAACGATAGTGTGAGTATTCATAGTAAGCTCGGTCTCAAGAGGGAGAATTCAGCAGCGGCCAAACAGAGGAACGCTGAACACACATTGAAGACAATAAGGATCCTGTTGAGGTCCGACTTCCAACTGGCAATCGTATCCTTGTCGTTCTTCGCGTGGAGAAATCGAAGGGCTCTGTGCCTCCCGCTCTGCTTGATGATCTTCTTTTGTATTTCCGCGACAGTCCTGCGATCGAGAACACAGTAGGCGGAAGGACTCGAAATGCGTACTGCCGGTTCAACTCACGTAGTCAATTGGTTTATCGCATCGCACACAGACCGACTGAGGTCTTCCAGTTTCTTTCCGTTCATTCCCCGGTCGAGGGCTTTACAGATATCGGCGCAGAATAACCCGAGCTCGACGTAATCCTGTTCGTTGACCATCGTGTCCTGGTTATGTGTGAATCTAGAACATCTCATCGCAGCAGAGGAGGAAACGTACCTTGATCATGGTAAGAAGGACGCCGACGGAGCCAAAAACAGCTTTGGCTGGTGTGACACTCGACAGCTCCTTCACAAGATTCAGCCCATCGATGGCCACATTCAGCGAGGAGAGAACAGAGTCCCATCGTTGAGATTTGTCTGCCATGGTCGAAACGCGAGGTAGCTGCGAGAAAGCGGTGCGGGTGTAGGTTGCGAGGAAGAATCCGAACCTTTATAGATATGAGCGCTGAGCGCTGAGCGCTGGGCGCTGGGCGTCCATCTTGCTATCGCATGCCTCGTGCAATCGGACCCATTCGGTGAATAGAATTCGCGCCTGTAGTGTTTGAAGATGCGTGCCATCGGCTGATCACCCAGAATCTTTGTTCACTCTTCCGCCTCTCGTTCGAAATGGCCTGAAGAAATGTGTCACCTACTGCCCACTAGTGCGGTGGTTGCCTTTGATTCTCTCTTACTTTCGACTTGGTCTTACTGGCTGCTACGTCGGAAGTGTATCTCCGGAAAACCCATTCGTCATGCACCCTCCTCTCTTTAATCGACCCCTCCGTCTCTCCTTCATGTCGTTCTCATGCCGACTACCTGACCATTCGCGAACTTTCTAGAGAATGCTTGATCTGGACTTTCCAGGTGATGCCAACTGGCATCGTGCCCGAGACCCTCCAATCACCGCCACTCAGGAGCTTTCGGTCTGCCCTCCAGGCTCTGGCCGATGGGGACGCCCGATGTCGCAAGCCTGAGGCCTGAGGGGCAGGAGTTATAGGCAAATTATAAATAGCGTTCTATGCTCATTCGTCTCTTTAAATGTAGGTCTCCGGAGATTCGCACTCGACAGACAGGCATAATCAGCTGAGACCGAGAAGAGGATCAAGCATGAAACCTCCGGTATCTTGTGCTGAGATTCTCCACGCGCCACGATAACCGCCGTGACCGTTGACACGTTGACGGTGTATGGGACGCTTATGGTGGTTTCTTCTATCCGCACTTGGGGTGTATCCACAAAGGGGGTCAGGCCGAGATACCTAGCTAGGAGTTCATCTCGCCCTTCTGGCCCTCTCGTTTGGGCTTTTGATCGTGCACTGGGGAGGGACTCGATTTTTGGCCAGCCAACATCGGAACCCTCGTCCCAGAAGCAATGTGCGATCTCCCCGAATCCTTCATTTCCGGGAAGACACAATATCTTCTGCCCCCCGCTGATGTTGACTTCGGTCAACCTTCGGCTCAGCGGTCCAGGAGGCAAAGCCATCGCATACAAGACCGAAGCAGGATCTCCGCTATTCTCGTAGGCAATATCTTTGGTGACCATGATTCTAACATAGCGATAGACAAGTGGAAGTTTCCTTCGAAAGCGCATGTTATCCCCACTCAGAAACTATATGATATTTGATGAGCTTCAAGAGCCGCCAGCGCTAGTGAGCCGCGCCCACCCAGCTGGTCGAAAATACTCTCGCTGCTCAGCACACGGCTAGGAAAATGGTACAGAGCCAGCAGGAAACAAGTAGAGACGAAAAAAGCGAAAGAAAAATCAGTCAGAAATTATCTGTATTCCATCGAAGTCCTCGTCCATGGGTTCCCCATCCAAATCTTCATCTCCCATAGGCTCTCCATCCAGATCTCCGCCTTGCAGGGGTTCTCCGTCCAGTGGCTCCCCATCAAGAGGTTCGCCATCTACATCGTCCATTACGACTCCATCCACATCATCCATGGCAGATTCCCCGTCGATGTCTTCTTCGACCTTCTCCCCAAGCGCCCTTACCTGCGCTTCTTCGGTTGCGGGCTTGAATGAACTGGCTTTGAATTTGGATTCATAAGCCTTCGTCTCTGTCTGAGCCCCCTCATCTTTCCCACTCCCCTCTGCCTCTTCTGTTTCTTTCTTTCCCGCGTCTTCCTTCCCATCCAATCGGTCCCTCAGCTCCTTCGTGAACTCCGGACTAAACACGATCCAATCCTCCCAAATTTCCACAATGCTCAGGATCTGCTTCTTGAACGTCTCCGCGGTGATACGCCCGGGGAATGAATGGTAAATTGTGGACATGTGATCGAAGACGATACCCAGTCTTGCTTGAAATTCCTGTCGGAATTTCCAAGCCATGGGAAGGGGTACCGCCGAATTGTGTAAGATGTCACAGATGAGGTGAAGACGGGCGACTTTTCGAGGGACTGCTGTTTCGGGGACGAGAAGGGAGGCGATAATTATATCCACGATCTATAGAAGTCCTATCAGCCCGCTCTGAGAAGTAGAAAACAAGGCAGACTCACCTCTGATGCAGCCTCAGCATGCTCCAAGCTGAACGCCATACACCTGGCCAGCTCCCCCCTTCTCCCAGAAAGCGCTCGGAGCATGGCTTCAAACCTTTTCCGAGCGAGTTTTCCCAGATGGTATTTCCGCGTCCGTTCCCTTTCCGATTCTTCCGCAGAGTCGGTGGAGTAAATTGAGTTGTAACCTTCGTCATCGAACTCTGGGTTCATCTCCTTGCTGCTTCGCATAAACGAGCGGTAGTACCCGTGCTTGCGGTGCTAGTCAACACGGATATCAGTTAACCGCCTCTATGCTCTGGTTAAAGTCCTTTCATACCTTGTTGTCCGTAAGGAATGAGTACTTCATATTACTCTTCTCCCTCTCTTTCAACCCAGCTTCGTAGTTTTCACCTCGACCTTTGACTTCCACAGCAACACTTCGGATGAACTCCTCAGTAACGTCATCATCACCAAAAAGTTTCTTTTCGTCCGTGTCTCTGGCATGCCCTCGGTCCCTATCCCTTGGAGGAGAGCGTGAACGGCTGTAAGATCTTGACCTCCTTCTGTAGTGACCACCTCCACGGTCTCTTTCCCTGTGGTCTCTTCTCCTGGGCGACCGAGAGCGACTTGGACTATACGAACGGGATCGGCTCCGCCTGCTCTTGTACTTCTCACCATGTCGAGAACGAGACCTGCTTCTGTTGTCCCTGTCTCCGTCCCTATCTTTACCTCCATCGCGAGATCTTGACCGGGACCTGGAATGTCGTCGGTCGTCCGCTACGGGATTGGCTTAAGAGCAGAGAACAGTCAGTGATGTTCCGGGACTCAAGATAGAGAAGAGTCTTACTGTACATGGCCCTGGTGCCCACAGGGACGGCCTTACTCCAGCCTACCCTCAGAACAGACCCGCCCCAATCAAACCCATCAAGTTCACGAAGAGCTTCTTCGGCATCTCTCCGTTTCATGAACGATACGAAACCACTCAGACCGCTAGTTTTGTTACGCCGCGAGGACATATCATTTCCTGGACCTTGGGAGGCATCACTCCTTGGCCACATAATTTTGACCTATCTAAGGGGTGAGAGTTGTCGTGGGCGCACGGAGGGGGAAGGGGTACCGAGCCAACCGGTCCTATGCGGGCGAAAAAGTGGCCGAGGGATTGTTCGGTTACATGTGGAGGGAGGTTTGCAACGAAAACGTTGGTAGTCTGGTATGGAGAAAGATGTCAGCGGGATAAATATTGCACGACGGGTTTGAGAGGATGACCTCCGGATCGCCACGGTCTTTGCTGCCACTCTGCCCTTCGTAGGCTGTGAAATCCTGTCAGATCGAGGGCAGCATCATGTGCTTGTGGCACACACCTGCCATAGCAGTGACAGACCTTCCTCCGTGGGCTACGACGGTGGTCAAACAATCGTCCAGCATGACAGACAAGGTTGACATACTATGTCGGGAGTATTTTGCTTCACGTTCCGCTTGATCCCTATTGGAGGTCAGGATCCTGAGTAGTAAAACTGATAATGTCTTACTTGCCGTTTGATTTCTTCCAAGAAGGAATCCATGGCACGTTTGCCCTTTGGCCGTTGGGCCGGAGGGGGTGAAGGCATCTACTCCGTGGTTTCAGAATGGGCGTCGATACGCAAAGTGAGTACACCAACCCTTGGGACAGAACGTGAGGCCACTTCGGAACGATTGTGTGCATACTCTGCACCCCCCGAGTCCTGGGTACTCCTGACGAATCCTTTCTTTCTCCCATCGTCCCGAGTGCCTTCGAATGTCTCCAGGAACTCTACATAAGCCTTCTTAGCGTGTTCCTCTTCCTCCCTTCGTTTTCGTTCGGCCTCCTCCTTCTCCTTCTCTCGCTTGGATTTGCGTTGGGTGCCTTGGGTGTATTGGTTGAGCTTATGCTCGTCAACCTTCTTTTGCTGTAGTTTTTGGTGTCAGTTTAGATTGAGTATACGCGTGAATGAGAAGTATAAAGTGGTTATTATCGCACTGGAAGGGGAGACCCGTCGTCTTCGTCTTCGTCATCGAAGAAAGCAGCCAGCTTGGATTTTGTCTTGTCCATGATGTAAAGCTGGGGGATCGATCGAAGGCGTGGATCAGCGCCGAGGTCAGGCTGACAGATCCGAGCCAGGTTGGGCGACCCTTGAGTTGCTTGGATCCCCTGTCCATGTCCAGCTCCTAGTTTCTTCAATTCTGTTTCCCGCCGACGTTCACATTACGGTTGCCAACGGACTCGGACTCGGACACGGCATGCGCTTCAACCTCCGACGTTCCCTCTCCGTCGCAGTTATCCCTTCCGGTCTAGCACCTACAAAATCCCTCCAAACGACGACGACAAACACGAACGACCATTCTGACCGCTCGGCCGCCACGGAATACCCCCTACTTCCCACCCCAGCCACCGCTAAGGACGTCCCATCACGGCCCCGCAGGAACTCCAAATCGGTTCAGATCAGGGGTGGTTTCAGATCCCACTGGGTAGCCTTTAAGAAGAAGGTCACCTCGGGGACTCCACCCTCTACTTCTTCTTCACCTGACGATAGCACGGGTACTGTATCGTATATTCACAAGTCACAGGAGTCTGCCCCGTGCGGGCAGGACGACCATGTGGATGTTGTGGTCGTGGATAGGGTGTGGGGCGAGGATCCAAAGTGGTCGACTAAAAGCGACTCCAACTCCCCGTTGGAAGACGCTCGTGCGGAGAACAAGCTCGGGACCACCAACACCGACCCCGGTAGTTCTGAGCCTGATACCGGCTTTTGGGCTTCGTCCACTGTCTTGTTCTTTTTCCGGTGGAGAATTTGGCCGTTGATTTGGGGCTTCTTTTGGTTGCGTTTTACTGACCAGGTGTTTGAGGCGCATTATGTCAAGGAGACTTGGTTCCTCAGGAAGCGTCTTGCTCTCTTCTCCGCTGTGTTTTTCGTCATAAATTGGCTACTACCAGTCATATTGCTCACCCGGCCGGCCACTCTTTCGGATGCAATCTTCTATTATGGTGTAGGTGGTCCCGGTGGTCTTGATCTGTACCCAGCAAGTCTAACGCTCGAATAGGTTGGCCCTGCGATCTCAATCCCCCTGGTTTTCTTGGTGATCTTCGACTACCCCCGCGATCACAGTATCTGCTATCAGATCTACCTCTTTTTTGCCGTGTGGTCCTGGCCAGTGTACCAAGTGGTTTACATGCACGTCTTTTTTTACTGCGTATCCCCCCTGCTCTGACATTCCCGTAGGTACCTGTGTGGATTCTGGAACAAGAATGAGCCGTATGTGATCTATGACTGTGGCCAGAAGGACTTTCTAGCCACGTTCTAGTCCGTATTCTTCTCACGTTTTCACCAGGTTAGATAAACTAACCGAGCTGCCAGTTACACCTCCGCACTCCAGACTATAGCACTTTTCGGACTTGGTATGAACCGCTTTCCAGCACTGCTGGGGTTGATTTGTTTCATCGTCACGTAAGCGCCCCAACAATTGATTTTAGGGGTTGACTTCATCCCTGATCGTTCTCCCAGGTCTTTGGTGCTTTTTCTGCCGGTGCGGCCTAAGTACGGTAGGAATGCTGCGAATGTCGTGATTTTCGAGGTCTTCATACTCTACGTGCATTACGTAAGAGAGGTGGCGGAAAGGAGGTTGTTCACCCTGCGTGACCAACTCAAGATCCAGTTCAAGGCTACTCAGAAGGCACAGGTTAACGAACGCAAAACTGCGGATTCCAAGCGGAGATTGACCTCGTGCGTTTTCCTCACACCCTATCTGACTTTTAGCGTGCTGAAGACAGGAATTCTAGATACGTCTTCCATGATATGTATCCGTATTTTTACGTCCCGGGATAACATGATTTACCTCTCTTCTGACATCCACAGGTCCGAGTACCATTGAACACTGCATGTAAGTACTATCATCGCGTCGTTCTCTCCAACCGGAATCTTATCTACATCCACTTGGTAGTGCTTGCTGTCCAGAACATGAACGTGTGCAATGCCGTAGACGAATCCCACGGGATTGAGTTCAAGGCGTTGGAAGACAGCTTAAACATGATGTCAAAGGGTTGGTCCTGAACCACTCTTCCCGAACATTATACCGACGGTGTCTTTTTCTGCAATAGTTCTAAACGACGTGCTGGACTTGTGGGTTCGCTTATCAAAAGATCCCGAGAGGTTATTGACTTCCAGTAGTCACCGCATGGACAGTGGCAGGTTTGAGAGTTATAACAAGGCAGGCCACCGTTTCACCTTGCCCACGTGTACGATAATGATTGGTTTCATAGCCTTATGTCTTCCATCAAATCATGCGGTCCCTGTTCGCTCCCCTCAAGCTTGATGCGGACTCCAAGAATCTACACTTGGCAACAGAGCTGGACAGAACAATTGATGATGTGCGTTTTCACCCTCAAATTGACATCAGGGACCATCAACGTAATATGTTCGCGACAGGTTGCTGGTCGAGCCCTCTTTTCCGTGTTGGGTCACAATGAAGAGGAGATCCAGGAGGCTATAGCCAAGTACGATGGTGTGGTTTTGGGTGACGAGAACCGGCTCCGGCAGATTATCACTAATCTCGCTGGTAACGCGTTCAAGTTTACTCCCGCAGGTGGAACGGTCACTATCAGAACCAAGTTGGTCATACCTTCCCCCGATAGTCCTGTCAAAGGTTCTCGAAGCACATCATCTCCATTTCCCACTTCCCCAGCTTCGCAGAAGTCCCCGCCTCTCAGTAGATCCCACAGCCATAAGTGGGAAACCAAGAAGGGTAGCACGGTCGAAGGCAAAGAGAAGGCTGATAACGGTGGACTTTGCATGGATCTGTTGAACCAGCATAACACTATCGACAACGAGAAGGTAAGACCCCTCGAGAAGATCGTGGTGCGGATAGAGGTCAGCGATACTGGGTGCGGAATCCACGAAAAGGATATGCATGAAATCAAGTTGTTCAGTGAGTTTCTAATGGGGTCCTTGTGGGGCGCAGATTGATATTGCACCGTAGATGCGTTCAACCAGACCGAAGTGGGGAGACAGCAAGGGGGGAAAGGCACTGGCCTTGGACTGGCATTGGTTCGGCAGATCGTCAAGTTGAGTGGCGGTCGACTGGGACTCAAGTCCAAGGTCGGTGAAGGGTCGACGTTCTGGGTTGAACTACGTAGGTCAACCTCCAGGCGATCAAAATTCCACGGCTGACAGAGGTCCTTCACGAAGCTTTGGGTATCGGCAAGAAAGTCCTGCCACCCGAGCAGGAATATTCTACAGCTTCGCGGGCTGGTTCGATGGACCGACCGCGTTCCCCAGTCTCTTCACAATTTCACATGGAAAAAGTTCAGGCTGCTCCTGCGACATCTACGACTCTTTTGGAATGTGCAACTGGCGCAGACGGACTTGTTCAGCTCGTGCCGAAGAAGGTCGATGACATTCCGCAACCAGTCCCAGCCCTGAGGGAATCTATCGAAGCTCTGAAGAGTCGGTCCCTTGATCGACCTCAATCAACAAAGCACCAACCCAAGGTCACCATTTCCATGCATGAGACGACTCAGACGGCATCAATTGGGAAGAAGACAAAAACCTCCACTGCTACTTCCACGAAACAAGATACTCCCTCACCGCGAAGCACGATGAGACCCCAACACATTGATCTTCCTAAGCCGTCCCGGTTGCCTACGATACGATCCCCTGGAGATCGTCTGCACCCTTCGCTTATAAGGCCGCCGACCCCAGAGAACGCCGGAAGTGTGGATATTACACCTGGATTGCCGATTCTGGTGGTAGACGACGACAGGATGACGAGAATGCTGATGCAGCGCATGCTTGAACGGCTAAAATGTGTGGTCACCACGGCGGTGAATGGTCAACAAGCGCTGGAATTGATCACTGGGGTGAGCGATATCCGGAGCGTAGATACACCAGGCTCGAACGAAGGGGAATATTTCGCCGATGGTCAAGTTCGGAACTCGAGTCCCAGTCGAGGGACAGGTGGTCCACCCACTCCAGGAATGTCAGAGAGCAAGTTCGCTGTGGTGTTTTTGGATAATCAAATGCCTGTTATGTCTGGCGTGGAGATGGTGGAGAAGTTAAGGAAGCTGGGAAGGAAGGATTTGATTGTGGGCGTGACGGGGAATGCCCTCTTACCAGACCAGGAGGAGTACCTTGCTTCTGGTGCAGATCAGTGCGTTTCCCTCTCTATCCTCCTATCGAAGCTAAAGCGACGACTTTCAATAGCATCCTTACGAAACCGGTCCGCGAAGAATACTTGAAGAGTATGCTCCTCATCGCGGATGAGCAACACAAATCTCGGACGGTGTCCCCTACACTCATCGGGTCACCTTGAAACCAAAATCCTATAGATAATCCTCCCGCGTGACCACGAATCCTTCAGGGCTATACACGGACAATGCCTGAAGTCTACCTCCCTCTTTTCGACGAACACTCACTGCGATAGAACGTTTCAGGGTTAAATTATTCGCTATCTCAATTCCATCGATATGTTCTCGTACCCAACTATTCATCATCTCGCCGTCCATTTCTTTCCGGTTCATTGTATGATTTTACGAACCACATCTGTTGCATATACGCTGGGCATCATATTTCTGTTCGTTGCTTTCTAGGTTGCATTTCTTTTTTCTGGTCTTGTGTGTTCCTGTCTAAACTTGTAGTTGATCTCTCATGTATTTACTGCGAGTGGGGTCTTATACCATGGGACATACATTGACTCTGAAGGATTGCGGTTTCTCAAGACCGAATATTGCACAGAAATGTCCAGTGTTCACTGTGCGGGAGAGTTGGTACAGATCTGCTGGCAAAGCTCATCTCAGACTGCGAAGATTCTGCCGATTTTTCTTCTACAGTTGTTGTGGGCCAGGATTAGGAACCCCCAAGCCTCCGATGGTTTGTGAAGGCAATCGTGACTGATGGAGAAATTGGTTGTCAATGCCCAGTCGACGGCCAGATATGCAAGCGGAGGGCCCGTGGCCTCGCTAAAGGTAGGGGTTTTTACATGCCTGGGTTGGAATCGTGATCATCCGTATCTTCCGTCACTGTCCTAGTGGCTCGGACCCACAGAACCAAAAAACATCTGCATCCGGGGCCACCGGGCGTCCGGGCGCGTAGGTTAGAAAGAGAGCGATTTTGGACGCCCCCTGTTTCAACGGGAAGATTTTTCACCCCACGAGGTCCCAACGTTCGAACAATGGATTCCTCCTGTTGGAGGTGATAAAAGCAGCCCGGGATAAATCGGTAAGATGAAAGCCAAGGGCCTAGCCCAACTATATACACCGAAGCCCAGAGGGACTATTTCGAAGACTTTGAGAGTGGCTAGAGGGAGTGGAGCTTACTCGGTTCAGTGAGAGCCATGCGCTTGTCATTTGACAAGTATGACGCTGCGAATTGGGGTCATCCTGGCAGCTGTAATCACGTACGGTGGTGGTTGTGGAGCGGGCACGACCACGCGTCGGCGGAAGCTTTCTGCGATAACCCAGAACTTTTTAATACCGGCCTTTGAGGGATCTCCGGGTAAGACCACGCGTATGATATGAATTGAAGGGTGGATGTATGAGGCTATTTGTAACTGCGCCTGAAGCTTTTGTAGTTCAACTGGTCGGACCGTGGACGGACTGGGGCAGCTCTGATCGCGTATCGGCAGTCATCAGAACAATCATTCAACACCCCACAGCGCGTGCACTACCCCGGGCGTGTATTCTTCAAATGGGTGGGGAGAGACATCATATCTTCCATCAGGTTCAGGGCGCTGCGATGGATGGTCGCTATTGAGTGAGGCAGTACCTAAAATATGCGCACGAGTATCATGGACCTTTAAGGGAACTATCGGGACCCCGACCGTTGCGTCGGGTCGTGGATATTGTCTCCAAACCGCGCATCTAGAATCGCGGCACTACAGCCGTTTCGCTCCAGTCTTCCTGGGAAGGACTACAATCCCACCTGCTTCAACCCCACCATGTACTGGCGGCACCTTGATGCTTGATTCTCCGGTTTCATAGATGCACACGACGTGCAAGTTTTCAAAGCCTCGGTTAATGACACCCTTTTGCGACGCGATAGTATGGTTATGTTCTTACGGACAGTCGCTCGTTTTAATAAATTCCTGAATGAGGTCATCACTCGGGGGTTTTGGCTCCCTGATCCGCCTGCGGCTGCCCTCAGCCGTTCCCATCCCACCCTCCAGTTGCTTTGTTCCTTCCTCTACCACCTTCTACCCTCTCCTCCTGTTCCTTCCCGAACCCTTATACCCCGGTTCGCCAACCGGTCCGCGCAAACGACTGGCGACAGCGTGCGTAGATGTATCTCGCATTCAAAAAGTCCCAGTCCCCATCTGCATCCAATTCCCAGACCCTTCGAGGGACTGACACCAACGATCACGCGCCCCCATCCGCCACCCCAATAAATCCCGTTCTCCTCCCGATCCCAGTCACAGCCAAACTCGATCCTTCCGCGGCACCCTCCGAAAGATGGGACCCGTTATGGTTTACCAGGAGTTTGAGGATTCGCTGGGTAGAATTCAAGAAAAGGTTGGGTACCGGGACTGCGCCTTCCACGTCTTCCGTCCGTGACGATAGTACCACCGGCTCGGTTTATGGGAAGGACCCCGTTCCTGGTCAACCGGAAGACGAGGTAGATGAAGTCGTCGTTGATCGCGAGTGGACGGATGATACCCGCAAAACGACAACCAAGAGCGAGTCCGCACATCCATTCAATGACAGCCGGCAGCCTGGTGGAACTAACACCGATCGCGAGAGCTTTGCCGTTGTCGAAGGCTTCTGGGCACGTTCGACAATCCTCATTATCCTACGGTGGCGATTATGGCCTGCGATCATTGGTTTCTTCTGGCCCCGGTTCATGGATGCTAGGTCAGAAGCCCAATACAGCAAAGAGTCTTGGTTCTATCGGAAACGTCTGGCAGTTTTCTCTGCACTCTTCTTCATCTGTAACTGGGTTACCGCATGTGTTCTCATCCAAAAGCCGGTTGTAGCTCCCGATGTTGTGTTCTACTATGTCGTACGTCTAAATACCCCCTCGCATACACAGCTACTGTCTCACTCCCTCTACCTCTGGCAGATCGGTCCGTTACTTTGCCTCCCCTTGTTTTTCCTGGTTGTGTATGATTTTCCTCGGGACCGGCCGTGGCTCTATCAAACCTACCTTGGGCTCTCTGTGTGGTCTTGGCCGCTTTACACGACCATTTTCATGTGAGTGCTAGATATGCGTTGCCTGTAAATCAAGCTTGAGCTGGGGACAGGTATATATGCGGATACTATGCCCATGGTGAACCTTACGTTATCTATGATTGTGGAACCAAGGACTTCATCACCCTTTTCTAGTGCGTTTTTTGGTTTCCTCTTGTTGTACTAAGGCACTCACCACTTCGTGGCGTTCAGCTACGCGTCTGCACTTCAGACCATGGCTCTGTTTGGTCTCAATTTCGAGAGATTTCCAGCCATGATCGGAATGCTCACATTCCTTGCTGTGTCGGTATTCCGGTTCTTTCGTGTGGTTTGGAAGCTTACCCGGGCTTTTTCAGATCGTGTTCCCTGTTCATTCCTGTCCGACTGGCTTATGCTAGAAATGCCGTCAACTTTCTCATTTTCCAAGCTTTCTTACTCTACGTTCACTACACTAGGGAACAGGTAGGTTTGTCTTTATTTCAACATAAAAATTTCTAACGCCTGTTCTAGGGAGAACGTCGATTATATACACTACGTGACCAGCTCAAGGTCCAATACAAAGCGACCCAGAAGGCTCAAGTGAACGAACGTAGGACCGCCGACTCCAAAAGGCGTCTGACCTCGTAAGTTTCGGCAACACTCGCCAGCATGCAACTCTCATTTCCGGAATTCAGATATGTTTTCCATGATATGTGACAACGTTTTGTCGGGAAACGAATATTTGAGCTTATCGCCGTGCTATATCCACAGGTCCGCGTTCCTTTGAATACAGCCCGTGAGTTGCAGAAGTTTTCTTTGTATTGTGATACTAAACCTCTTCCCCAGTCCTTGCCGTTCAGAACATGGTCGCATACAACGCGGTGTCCAAAACGCACGAAGTGGAACTCAAGGCGCTGGAAAGCAGTTTGAATATGATGTCAAAAGGTTGGTACCGTCTTCCACCCACAGCATCCTTTAAGCTGATGATGTTCCAGTCTTGAATGATGTTTTGGATTTGTACGTGAAATTTTAACATGTGCCCTCCCCGGCTAAGATTCGGTACAGTCATCGCATGGATAGCGGCAAGTTTGAGAGTTCACACAAGGTGATGATGTCCTTTCCGTCCGCCACGCGAAACTCAACGTGCTTTGCATCAACTAGCCTTACGCTTTCCATCAAGTCATGAAGTCGCTCTTCGCCCCGTTACGACTTGACACGGACTCTCGTCAACTCCAGCTCGAGACACATCTGGACCCAGCTATCGATATGGTCACTTCTCGAGCTTTTCTTGCTGCCTTAGGCCAAAGCGAGGCGGAGATCGAGAGAAGCGTCCACAACTACGAAGGAGTCGTCGTTGGTGATGAAATGAGGCTCAGACAGGTTATCACTAACTTGGCGGGGAACGCTTGCAAGTTCACCCCTGCTGGTGGAAAGATTTTGATCACCACCAAGCTGGTTGTCCCATCCCCAGAGGACTTGGCCCATACCCTGAAAAAGCCTGCTGTTCCGAATTCTCCAAGCGCCGAAGGGGACCCAGGCACTCAGCTTTCGATAGAGTACCTGGACCTGCACAACCTTGGAAGCACCCAGAAGAAAACCTTGGAACGAATTGTCGTTAGGATCGAAGTTACGGATACGGGTTACGGAATCGAGCAGAAAGAAATGCACAGGATCAGACTGTTCAGTGAGTCTCTCCTGTTAGCCATACTCGCTTCACTGGTCAGCGCCCTAAATCTCGTGCAGGTGCATTCAACCAAACGGAACAGGGGCGGCAACAAGGCGGCAAAGGGACTGGCCTCGGTTTAGCTTTGGTCCGACAAATCGTCAAACTGAGCGGCGGTCGACTAGGACTGAAATCCAAGGTTGGAAAAGGATCGACGTTTTGGGTTGAGCTTCGTATGTTACCGCAGCTTATATTCTACGATTGTGTCGCCTCACGTGTCCTTTAGCGTTGGGGGTGGGTGAGAAAGCTTTAGCCGTTCTATCCGAAGAAAAACGACCTGCGAACCCTCGGATACGGTCTATGGATGGGGGTTCATCCACATCCCCCCATCCACCTGATTCTGATTCTGCTCCTGGATCTCCTGCCCCGTTCCTAGAACAACGGTCGAACCACGATGGACTCATACAACTCCTACCACGGAACTACGACGTTCGCAATCGTGACATGATGAACGTTCGTAAGGACACTGACGATTCTATGGTGACAACGCTGGAGTCATCACCGACCGCTGATGAAGAGATGGCACATGCCGAGTCTCGCGAGATCCTAAAAACATCGGGTAGAATCTCATCACAACCGCGCCACATCGACCTACCCACTACTACTTTCGGTGACATACGTGCCGGCGGACCCCAAACTCCAGGCTCGATTTCTCTGCTGTCGAACGCAAGTCGATCGACACCAATGGAGATTACGCCTGGCCTACAAGTTCTTGTCGTGGATGACGATCGGATGACGCGATTACTCATGACCAGGATGTTAGAGCGGTTAGGCTGTGTAGTAACCACTGCGGCGAATGGCAAACAAGCGTTACAGATACTCCTAGGTGAAGAGCGGACCATAGATACTCCAGCGGAGGAGCAGGAGCCAAATTTCCCTACCGATGGCCGAGAGGTACTACGGGATAGGGCATCGGCTCATGCGCCGCTAAGCAAGGAGGGGAAGTTTGCCATCACGTTCTTGGACAACCAGATGCCAATCATGTCTGGCGTGGAGATGGTAAGGAAGCTGAGGATGCTGGGTAGAGAGGATCTGATTGTGGGTGTGACCGGCAATGCGCTTTTGTCTGACCAAGAGGAGTACTTGGAGGCGGGGGCTGATCAGTATGTTCATCCTACTGTGGGTCACTCTCTGAACAGTTCTGACGTATTCTCTCTCGTTAGCATCCTGACGAAACCCGTCCGGGAAGAAAACCTTCGGAGCATGCTCTCGATAGCTGATGAACACAGAAAAATACGGACAAGGGATTCTTATCAATCTCCGCTCCAGCTTCAACTACCGCCGCCCGGGGACCCGGACGACCCAACGTTGCCTCTCGTACAATAACCACCGTTTTTTTAATTTCATTTTCCTCTAGCCTTTTCAGCATCGTCTCCTTTCGTTCACTGACATCAGTTATCCTTGGGGTCGGCACCCCTCTCATCATGGAAGTATAATTTGTACAAGCAGTTTCCTCAGTAGATTACTCACCTTTTGCGACCACGCGAGTCACCGGCGTCTTCACGATTACAGGTTCCATCAGGTTCCATCGTCTCCTTTCCCTCCGGACGCTTCATTCTGGTCACACGATTCCCCATTGCTCTTTATTTGCTTCGAGTCAATCATTCTTTGTGTATCGATTCATACTACTGATTTTGTTCTCTCCTTGTATTGTAGCGTTAGTCAATGACTTTATACGCGTGGCCCTTCCTTGGATCCTGATACATCCACACCTCCCAACTTCGATATTGATACTACCGCCAAAACATATTGCCGTCCAGGATGAGACAACATCCCCGATCTGGAAATCCCGACTGTTAATCGGAACGATGGCTGCCATCTCGTCCATCCGGACTTCTGGTGACAGGATTGAGATTATTGACCAGCTCCTGCTTCCGCATACCCAGGAATGGATCGAGATTGATGCCATCGAGAAGGCGTATGAAGCTATCAAATCCATGAAGGTGCGTTGCATATCTCGATGCTGGAGGCTGAATTATCTCGCTTCTGCTGTTCGGCCTCTTTAGATTCGAGGGGCACCGGCTATTGGCTCCCTGGCTGGTCTTTCAGTGGCATCGTACATCTCTGCTTCACTGGCCCAGGACCCGCGGCCGGATTTTCTGGCTTCTCCGGCCGAGTTGAGCAACCACCTCAAGCCTCTCCTCGACCGTCTCTTCCTTGCCCGGCCTACTGCGGTCAACCTTGGTGCTGCCCTTGATAAAATCAGAAAAGTCTTGGATACAGGGGTTGATTCAAACTCCCCCGTGGAGCAGATTGCTCGGGACGTGATCAAGACGGGGAGGGCCGTACATGATATCGATCTCGGGCAGAATAGGACTATGGGCAAGTGGGGTGGAGATTGGATCGCGGAAGCCGCCGGGAAGAGCGGTGGGTCTGGAGAGGGACTGAACCTGATGACGGTTTGTAACACTGGAGGTCTGGCTACGTCTGTAAGTTCTTTCCCTTGACGTTATGCTAATGCGAAACATGGGGGGATGGGTCGATACTGATTGCGCCCTATTCTGCACAGGGTTATGGGACCGCATTGGGTGTCATAACCTACTTGTTCGAGACTCAAAAGTTGAATAAGGCGTATTTCACTCAGTCGACGCCGTACCACCAAGGCTCTCGGTCCGTTCCCGGTCCCATCCGACAGTGGTACCAGTAACTGAAGAAACTGAGACAGGCTCACTGCTTTGGAACTCATAACGCTCGATATCCCTTCCGTCATGGTCTGCGATAGCATGGTCGGGTCATTATTCCAACATCATAAAATTGACGCCATTGGTAAGAGACCAGGTCCTCACATTGACATCAACTGACACTGTTTCCTAGTCGTTGGTGCAGACAGGATCGCCAAGAACGGTGACACCGCGAACAAGGTGGGGAGATTTTCAGGGTGGTTTGTAGCAGCTGTCTGAACCTCCTCCGGACAGGTCGGGACGTATAACGCAGCTGTCCTCGCTGCGAGGCATAAAATTCCATTCTTGGTCATCGCGCCCACCAGTACGATTGACTTGAGTACTGCAGATGGGTCTGGGTACGTTACAGATCCAATACGAGGGGTGCTTATCGTTCATTACTTCGAAATCCCAGGATCCCCATTGAACACCGACCGCCCATTGAAGCGCGATTGGTGCGAGGC
>Ga0307512_10003145_pt1 | contig 19630 bp, 17 predicted proteins | sample 14_EM_MG_FD_200267 | JGI IMG/M metagenome (GOLD analysis project Ga0307512, IMG submission 200267) | Populus trichocarpa ectomycorrhiza microbial communities from riparian zone in the Pacific Northwest, United States - 14_EM | ecosystem: Host-associated > Plants > Roots > Unclassified | place... | reverse complement strand
CCGGAGCGGCGAGAGTAATATACAACGCGACGCGTCGCAAGAATAGGAGGCATGGTCTAATAGCCGCCGCAAGGGAGGTATGCAACGCGACCCGTCGCTTGGGCGACGGGTCGCGTCTGATTCTCCGTCAGAGGGTACGAGATTCGGTCAGAGCCGTCAGAGCCGTCCGGAACACCCGGGTGTTTCAGACGGAAACTGGAGTTGTTGCTGATGGTGGACATGGAGAAGCAGGAGGAAGCAGGAGGCACACAGGTCATAGGGTGGAACCTGGCGGCCTTGTCGCAGGAGGACAAGGAGCAGGTGGAGCAACTCTGGAGGGAGCGGGCAAGGGGAAGGGTGTACATGGGAGCAGAGAGCACAGGCAACAACGTCAAGAGCGAAGCCGAGTGGTGCCAGGAAGCACTGAGCAAGGTACTCGACGCCACTGCCAAGAAAATAATGATCTACGCTTGGCCAAAAAGACGGTGGAATGGCGAGATCAAAGAGAGGAGGAGCCAACTTGGGAGAGAAATCAGACGGAGGCGCAAATTGGCGGCGACAGCCCAGGCCAAGCCTGAATTGCACAAGTCAATTCGGAGAGCAAAAGACAGGATGTGGAATGACTACCTGAAGAACCTGAGGGGAGCTGAGGTCAGGAGAGCGGCGACGTTCGCCAACCCCTGGGCAGGAGCGATAGTGGAGGCCCTGACAGACAGAGATGGGAAACAGGCAAACACCATCACCGAGAAAGAAGATATGCTGAGACGAGAGTCCATTCCCCCGAACGAGCAAGAACAGCACTTTGAACTACCCCCAGCAGGGCAAGCCCACCAGTCCGTCACGGAGCAAGCTGTCGAACGAGCGCTTTTGGCGCAGGCTGCCGGGAAAGCCCCAGGCCTGGACACATTGTGTTTTGGAGCCGTACGCCTACTCTAGAAGTGGGAGAAGAAGCGAATCGTAGAACTAGCGAGGGCAGTTGTCCGAACAGGCTGACACCCAGCCGTGTGGAAGCGGCGAAGCGGGGTCGAAATCTGCAAGCCAGGGGAGGACAGCTACACGAAACTCAAGGCGTATCGCTCCAGCTCTCTACTCAGCTGCATGGGGAAAGTTGTCAAAAAAGTGGTTGCAGAGCTTATGGCTGAAGAGGCTGAGAGAAGAGGACTGCTTAGCGACAGCCAGTTTGGGAGCAGAAAAAGGCGGTCAGCAGTTGACGCGGCGGCTATCATGGTCGACAGAGCACACGCGGCCTGGAGAGAGGGCCACATAGCGGGCATACTCCTGATGGACATCAAGGCAGCCTTCCCAAGCGTAGGGAGGGGGAGACTGATCCACACAATGAGAGTCAAGGGGATGGATGGAGGCCTCATACGTTGGACGGCAAGTTTTCTCTCAGACCGAAAGTTCGAAATGGTAATCGAGGGCAATGTCATGGAGAGACACCCGGTGGAAGCAGGCATACCACAGGGTTCACCGGTGTCTCCGATTCTCTTCGCGATTCACATGTCAGGGCTCATAAAATTGGTGGAGGAGAGAGTCACCGGAGCCAAAGGCCTATCCTCTGTGGATGACGTCGGATGGGTGGCGACAGGGAACGACGTCAACCAAGTCATCGGAAAACTCGAAGCCTGCGTCAGAGTGAGCATCGACTGGGCGGAAAGATGGGAGCTGGAGTTTGACACCGCAAAAACCAAAGCAGCTCTCTTCACCCGCAGACGAGGCCACAAGAAACACCTGCGCCTTAAGCTGACAGCGAAGGTAAGAGTGGGGAACGGCTTTGTCAGGTTTAACAGGGAAGCGACCAGGTGGCTGGGGGTCTGGGTGGACGCCCACCTAACGTTGAAGGAGCATCACAACGGATGCATGAAGAAAGCTAGAGCCGCGGAAGCACGACTCTGGTCACTCACAGGAACACATGGAGTTGTACCAGCATGTGTGAGAGCAGTACAGATAGGCTGAGTCCAGGCCGTCGCGCTGTATGGAAGCGAGCGCTGGTGGGATCCGAAGGAAGGCAGCCGGAGTGACAACCTCCAGTTACTCCTCAATCGACAAGCCTGGTTAACACTAGGCGCACTGCCGACAACTCCGAGAGGCACGCTAATAACAGACTCAGGGCTCACACCTGTGGTGGTGGCCCTCGACGCCAGACAACAAGTGTTTGTATCAATGCTAGCAAGCACGTGTGAAGGCTCCAAGGCGAAAGAGCTCTACGATTACCCTACACCTGGTGCACTGGGTGGCAGAGTGGCCACGATAGAGCACGCGCGCGGCAGGACAGCAGAGACGATGTGCTGGCCAGACCCAAGGGAGAAGCCAGCGGTCAAGACCACGATACTGTAAGACAACGCCATGGCCAAAAGAGCCGCTGAGCTATGGGCAGAATGAGAGGAAAGCAAAGCGGGAGCTGGCACCTGGACGTGGTGGACGGACGGATCGCGAACGGACAAAGCAAGAGTAGGAGCCGCAGCGGTGTGCTCGAACGGAGATGGCTGCACGGGCTTCCGCAGCTACCTAGCCACAGGACGAATCGAGGTGTTCGAGGCTGAACTCTGGGCAATCGGAGTCGTACTCAGAACGTCGGTGGCAAGAGCGGAGGCGCTACAAGCACACGCAGTCCCGACGGTGGCAGTGTTTAGCCATTTGCAGGTGGGCATCAGACGGACAGTTCACCTGGACCCAGGGCCAGGGCAGCAGCAAGCAAGAGCAATCAACGAGCATGCAAGGGCCCTCCGTGCCCATGGCATAGGAGCCGCAATGTGCTGGGTCCCAGGACACTCGGGCATCCCCGGGAACGAAGAGACTGACCGCCAGGCAATCAAAGCAAGAGAAGACCGAGGCTACACAGTATGGGAGCGAATCTATACCTCGGCCGCAAATAGAGCGAGGCGGATCTCCGAAGGGAGGGCGGCGGCCAAGGCGAAGTGGGAGCCCGACAGGTGCTCCAAACACTACAGATATGGACTGAAGGGCAAAGCTGGGAGCAAGAGATCCGTCCCAATGACAAGCCTGAAATCATTGGCAACAAGGTTCTACAGACTGAAGAGCGGGCATGTGCCAGTTGGAACGTAGCTAAAGCGGTTTGGACACTGAGAGGACGACAAGTGCTGGTGGTGCGGAAGAAGAACGCTGCAGATGCGGGAGCATCTCTTCCGCCACTGCAGCCGGTGGAAAGACCAGCAGACAGAGCTCTGGAAAGCTGTGGGAAAGGCCACGGGATGGAAAGCGGGCAGATGCCGGCATGTGCAAATCTCTGAGCTTGTCTCCGTGGATGGATGCGATCAAGCGGTGATGGACTTCCTGGCAGCGACTGACATCAGGAAGTTCCCGCCAAAACTAGCAGAGGAGCCCGGGTAGGAGGAGGCAGGGCAGGGGTCGAGGCGTCTGGACCGGGGGTGGTCGGTCAGTCTCTCGTTTCGTCGATCTCTCTGGTTGCTGTTTGTTTTCGTGTGTTTCTTTCGTTCTCTCTCTCTCTAGCCGTGTGCACTTAATTGATTTTCCTTTGTCACAGGGGACGATGGGTAGCGGGTGGGAGCTCCACCATCTTGCCAGCTCGCCCGGAGGCGGAGGGGGGGTTTTTAGGTTCTGTCATACTCTAATTAGAGTGAATACAGTATGAATAAAACAAACAAAAACGAGATGCGGTAGCGACATTGCAGGTGTTGGAGAAAGTGGGTACAGAAACCGTCCCTTTGACTTTCTTAAACAATCACAACCTTCTAGTTCGGAGGCCACACTGGAAAGCCGTATGTGCAGGGGGTATGAGTCTGGAGTTATTCCTTGAGACGCAAGGTCCGAAACTGGCGGAGGCTGTTACGCGAATTTCTTTTAATATGTCTTAAGCGGGAGCTCCCACACTGCCCTAGTCAACGTCGGCGACGGATGTGAAGCGACCGACTGCCTAAACCGAGACGTTTGGCATACCATCGTCGGCTGGAATTGATGGCTTGGACTGGTTCCGGTGGCTTGGTACTGGGTTTCGGTGCCGGCTTTAGGCTCGAATTTTGTTGCCCCCGGTCAATACCACCGGTAAAATGCCCTGATATGTGTTAACAGTAAGTTACAAACTTCTGCACTGAAGTGGGACTTACTCGTCCACTCAAGAGGTAGAAATGTCATCAGTAAGCGTACTTTGATGGCGGCGGTGAAGTTAGGGATAATAACTATGACAGAAATCGCGACTGCTCAAGCTGTGCGAAGGGACGGTAGCGGATGGTAGTGGGCGAGAACAGTGACGAAGTAACTGTAGAGTATGTTAAATCGAGTTAGTTGTGGTAAGTGACATAACGTACTGCGAATGCTATAACGCCAACTTTGAATTGCGGTAGAAATCCGCAACGTGCTTTTGAAAGAGTGGAGTGGAATCCGCAGTATAGTTCAAGATATTCCTGTCCTTGATTGAATCGAATTGGCGACTGGATAAATATTGATTCACTTTGCGCTTGCTCAGAGATGTGATAGTTCTGGTGGCATTCGTAATTTACGGGGAGGCAGAAACCTAGTCTACTTTTAAGTGCTGTGGCCTTCATTTCCGTTTGTTTTCCATCCGTACTGCCTGAAAACAGATTAAACGATGTCGTGTACAAGTCCCATACTTTGACAACTAACTCGTGGCTTTTTTTTGGTGTACCATGTATGGTGAGTGTGGCAAAGGGCTATCCAATCCATTTCAATGCCCACATAGAATACCGGTAAGATAAGGTATATATATGCTGTAAAACTACAGGCAGGATTATATGCACTTCGCTGTTTTCACGACACGTAATATCACAAGTACACCCAATTAGAACGATTATTACATTTGCTTCTATCCGACTACCGTATTATCTGATCGTATCCGGCTTTTGCAGTGTCGTAACATGACCGATCGCTACATTTATTCGTCATCCTCATCCGTGCTGGCAACTACGCAAGTTCAAGGCCCTAGGCGAATAACTCTAGGTTGCGTATGCCTCCTGCAGCATTATAAAGAAATCGGATATAGTCAGATAATACTTCTATAAATTACGCTTCAAATTCTTCTAAGCGGTTAACTTGATTCGTCCCCACAAAATCCGGTTGCATATTGCCTTGGCGTAGATTTTCCGCCGTATTTCCCTACTCCATCCCTAGACACACATATTATGAGTTTTTCAGTGCTCAACAGCTAAAGGATGAGAACGAGGAAATTCTACGTTCCAAATCGAAAGGTCTAACAGCGAAGCGGGTACCCTGCGCGTTACTGTACCAATCTTGTGCTTTCGCGACCGACGCATTTCTAGATAGTATGTTGTATTCAAATAGCTTGTTTACCTTAAAATACAGCATACATTTGTCTTATAATATATAGCGTGCTGCATGATGTAGTGTAAGGTCCTAAGTCATCTTGCCAAAACGTGTACAACCTTGCTATGCGGCTTGGAGAATTGTTCCGGTTTTGTAGGCATGACAACAGTGTGGAGGATGATGGGATGCAGTGCGCTTGCAGTCGTAAATTACAGGGTGAAGTGAGCATTGGGAACGATCGACCAATAATTTGCAGCCTCTGGCAAACTGGACTAACCAACACTCTGTTGGTTGAGAGGATGCTGTACTGAAAAGTTTCGGCATGATTGCCGGAAATGTAACTGAATAAGACTTTTTGGAAGCTAGTAACATAAGTAAACGAAAGATTACCAGAGAAAAAATGAAAGATGCGGAACAGAACAGTTTTAAGTATTTTTGGCGAGAAAGTGAAAGGCACAAAGGAAGGCATCCTGCAGGAAGCGTGCTGTCCGGGGATTACGGATGAACTCTGGGTGAGATGGCCATTCGGGAACTAGCCAAAAAAGCAAATCGCCTTGCCTGTCAACTGCGGGATGGCGGGTGAAGTTGACAATGCTAGCTGGGGCTTTCGAACAGCGATAAAGCTAGCCGGAACTAGCTAAAAGCAAACCCCCGTGCCCTGTCAGACGGCGCAGCCGAGACAAGGAAAAACATCTACCACACTAACAACTGCAAGACTCATGTCGTCGCAACCTATCTGTTCCAGAGTTAGGGTACTTTGGAAATCACTACTGGCGGTCCGCTCGAAACCATCGTGCTCACAATGAAAATCCCACCGGGCATCTGTAACCCTTGCGTAAGGCTCAATGTGTCTGAGGAAATGGTATGGCCCAGCTTTCCTCCACATCACCAAAGCTTTCAGGCTGCAGCATCCTAACACCGGATATCACGTGAACCGGGAACTTTCGACGACATCTGTATGCTAGATCGGAGTTCGTCACGTGAATCAAAACTGTGAAACCAGTAGATCCTATTTTCTTAATCAGATATCCGCAATATTAGCAACATGAGTAAGCAAGACATCAGATATTTGTACTATCTGCAAGGAGGGAACTTTCTTCTTCAATGAGGATTACTCGCCCAATCCGTATGTTCTCTGTTGCCTACTCTCGGTAGACGCCAGTGCCCATAGGTACCCGTCGGGACCCAGTCCAATAGATCTCAGCCCTAGACGGACCAGGGCCATTGAAATCATTCCCCGGGACGGCGATGTCGGGCCCCGAAAGACTGTAGTCCCCCTAGACCGTGGGAACCTGATAAATACACTGCCCTCGTCCGCTTAAGAAATAATGCATCTCTGCAGTGGTCGACAAGTTTATCGAGCCCTAACCTCTCATTGCTATACTCTAAATCTTCTCGCCAAACAAACAATACTAAAGAAACGGTGGGACGCGCTGCACCATACATTTGTAGCTGATGATCAACGCTGGCACTTAGCAATGACAACTTCATAGCAGCAAAACCAACACCTATATTCAAAAATATCGAGCTGAATCAACATCAGGGATTTCGAATCAAATTATATCTGTGAGAACGAATGCGACGTAATAATATATCCACAATCAGTTCTATCTCTGCGCTTGCTTGAAAAGCAACCCCAGCAAAGATGTACTGCTCTCTACTGGACAAGTAGTACCTGTATAACAATGCATTTCAATGCTGGTGGGTGCAGGGCATAGTATGGGAAGCTATCGTCGAACACGGTGGCCTGCATGCAGCAAACCACCTATGAAAACTTCTGGACCGTGCACGTGCTTAATTCTATTCAAGATTCGAAATGATTGGGCATGTGGAGTTGAAAGAAACTTATTGTTGACGTGGGTGAGTGACATTTGTCTAGATTCGACCGCTGCGTACAGGGATTGGGTAGCCGTGGGGTTCGTGGAACAATGCCTGTTGGTTGGTTGGTTTTGGTTTTGTAATGGTGCTATCTGTCTGTTACACTACATCTCTACTAAATACCGAATTATAAGGTTTGAGGCTAGATTATACATCCCCCATTTCTGGTTATTGAATAACTGGAGATAGCATAGTATCCCAATACACTCGGTTTATCTTTTGAACCACCCTACTCCCCACTAGAATGTCAATCATAAGATTGCTCTATCAAAAGTACCTAGAGTTGCTCGGCCTAACATCGATCACTCCATGAGTTTAGAAATCAAATAACTCGAGCGTGTGGGAGATAGCGGTTAGGTTGGTCGATGAGATACGTTATTAACAGGATCAGGACAAGAACGGGAAGCGGGGGATGAAAGGAGTGGGAGAGGAAGAGGTGAGGCCTTGAACTGCGAGGCTTGTAATACAGCATGCAGAACAGTGCCTATAAATTTAGACCAGATAGGAAATAGGATTTGCACATTAACTTCATTCTTTAGAACAAACTACTTATCCTAAGGTAGGCTCCAGCAACAATCTCAGAATACACAGATGCACACACTATCACTCGATTCGTGCGAGCAACTGTTATGATATGGAAGTTGGGGAGAACAGTGTGCGTGTATTCTATGGTACAAAGAAGAGAGAAGGAGAAAGACTCGAGATATATACAGGAGGCATCAGCCCCTGCAGCAGTGACCGTGTATCAGACCTGTAACATCATGTACATCTGTAACAACTGTTGTGCTCGTCACACTTTATCCAGAAACGCCTCTGAATTAGAACCTTATAGGCATACGGAGTTAATCGTGTAGAAACCACGAGACGACTCCACCCTCTGCACCAGGGCACCAGTTACGCCCTGCCACTCTCGCCCAATGTAAAGGCTCTGCCCCCGCTCAAGGACGCTAAAGAACAAAAGTTCCGGGCTTATGGTGAAACCAATGAAGTGAATTTCTGGGTCTTGATAGATTATATCTGTCGGCTGAGTCCCACACCCTATGGCACCCCGCTCAGCGCAGGTGACCACACGAGCATACTGAATGGCCAAGACACTTGACCAACTGGACAATTCAGTTATTGTATGCGATTTTCCTTGTTGTATGGACTGTATCTTGCTGAGTGTCGAGGCTAATAGAAATGACAGGTATGCAAGCTGCACATATTACAAAGTACCAGCGTGTTGGTTCAGATTATATGGCATCATGCACGTAGCTCGAGCTGCTCTGATGAACCTTAATCGGTACCCGTCTTACGATGATCACATTTGCTTCCGACTCGCCCATAGATATCTAACTAACCACGTGACTTTTCACCCATCCTATACATACCCTTGAGCATCTAGATGCATTCACTCGGAGTTCTCGTTTGTTGATTCTCGTTAGTTCTTTCCGCAGAATTGTGATTGTGTCGGCGCGAATTGAATGTGCTGAGTGATTCACTATAAAGCAACAGCACATCACGGCTGTTTTTACCTGCGGTGATTCAGAATCGTGCCTCTTCGGTGACCTTTCAAAGACTGGTATATGCAACGTGCTTGGCATCACAGAATGGATTGGTGAGGCAGCATGGGAGTGTGAAAGTGCACAAGTCGTCGGGTTTTGCGTTGTAGAATGGAGAGTCTTGAGCGAAAAGACAGAAACGGCGCTGATCATGATTGTACTCGTTAGTTCGCACTGGATCACTTGATTCTGGCACCAGGAGTGGCAAAGTCCGTCCCATCCGTCCGAAGGCTCGCCCTGGCCCGGATTACGAATTTCCGGGAGCCTTCACCTTAAACTGGGGGTTCCAGTCTTCTAAAAAGTAAGACCGTCAACCTATAGGGCCCTGCAGGCCATCGAGTGCTTCTTCAGCGATTACGAGTGATAGAATGGTGATCGCGAGTGATAAAGTGATCGAGTGACGACCATAATATGGCTACAACTAAAAGGTTGCGGGATATCTCCCTGAGACACAGTATAGTTGTATGGTACGCCCTACCACGCAATTAGAGCTAAAAAAGGCTCCTATTGAAACCCACTGGCATGAGATGTCACTTGGAAGGTACCTACAGTCCGGTCCGCACTACCCTGGTCCTGGTGATTTGAGAACTGGACACCATAGGGCGACGAAAGCAGTGGCCTGGGCTGGACTGCATGCTAGTCCCCAGAATGACTATAGTACGGACGGACCGTTCCCATCGCTGTCTGGCACAGTCTCTGTCTCAAACATGAGAGGACCCAATCAAACAGCCCCAGCGGATAGTATTGACAACTGCACTTGAGAGGTTCCCGTATGCCTGATTGAACATATCTTCCCCGGATAGATAGGACTAAAATGACACGTACCGGCAGAGAACTCACGATCCCGATACCCAAAACCATCCAAGAAAACAAGCATTCGATACATGCAAAGAGCAGAATAAAAGTCCCATGTCCTAACACCTGAGGTAACAATCTAAGGAACCAAATGACCAGAAACAAACTGAACGATAACTGAGAACTTATAACTAAAAATCCGCGAGCCACTATACTAGATATGAGGGAAGAACTCTGTCCACGGTACAGCCGCATACACCCCCTCTGGTACCTTGCGTAAGCTAACAAAGGACTCGATGATAATGACCACCCGCGCACAAAGAAAGAGTGGCACAAAAATGATACAAAACAAGAAGTAAGGGTACAGCGCCCAAGCTAGCAAACAGTAGTATCTAATCTCTGAAAAGTTGAAACAACATTTTACAAGCTCCTGGTGCCACTCTCTGCAACGCAGGATTGCTCTGCGCAGGGAATTACGAGGGTTGTAATTATTCTCGGTGACCGCGTCAACAAGTACGACCCACGCCAGCGCCGGAATACTACCCGCAAGGATCGTAATGCAGCACACCCTCCAAACATATTCTTCAACTTTTGTCGGGAAAGGGAAGTTCCATGCCGCCATACGGACCGCTGCATAAGCTCCAAACACAACGAATGTTGCGGCAAATAAGCCCAACGCCGATAGCGATCCAACATCGAAGGCGGTATCCCGGGCGTTCGCTGGCCGCGAGGTTATAAAATGAGCTATATCCGACTCTAGATGCCAGCATTTCATGAGGTGAGTACGAGGCTCTGGATGCCTACATTTCGCGCAAGAGGCAGAGGGCTTTGGATTCCTGAATTCAATGTACTGGGGCTCGCTATCCCCGAACTGCATAGTGATACTCCCTAGATTTGCAAAAGTGGGATCTCGTACGCCAACAGGCTTCTTAAACCAGAACATATACATGATCAGGGCACAGAAGGCATGGACAAGTGTATGTATTTCTAAAAGTGAGAGCGGTAAACCAGTTGCCTTTCGAGCACTGGCCTTTAGGACTATTAGCATCGCAGTATGTACTGGCTGTCATGAGGTACGACTTGCCTCTATAACCATCCAACTAACTTGGAATATCGTCAGAAGCTTGGTAATCACATTAACTTGGCTTTTATAGCCAATTATCCGACGGTCCAGCGGGATTAAAACGTTAACTCTAGCCAATGCGATGATTCCGCATGCCGTAAGAGCCATTCTTTCGCTTGTGGGTGATAATAAAGTCTGAGAGGATTCCGGTAACCAATTGGTGTCTATCTGGAAGCCGCCCATTCCAGCGTAAAATCCATATTCCAGAGAGAAGCGCTTTTCAAGTGAATTTGAGGTGTGATCTGATGAGGATTGGTCGTTGAAACTTGGTACACTCGTGCGGGGTGATTTTTCCACCGGAGATGTCGGGTCGCTGGGATATAATTCCTCCAGTTTACGGCACAACTTTTTCGCTTCATACCACTGGAGCCCTGCGAATAGCAGAACAGCTTCGGGAACAATAAGAGCAACTAGAGCTCATTTGGATGCACGTAAATAATATCGGTAGTAATATCGACCTTCATCTTGGGCGGGTACGTTCAAATGCTAGGAAATATTAGTTAAAGGGACGACAAGGATGGAGTTGCACCGTTGAATATACCAACGCATTATACACGCATAAAACAAGCGTAAGTGTACAGCTCCAGAGGATTCCCCAGGTTCCGCGATATCGTGGCTCTGGCACCCATGAAGGTGCACTGTTTTGTTGGAGAGCAGTCTGATTTCCAACTGAAGGTCGCCATCCGTATACTGGCGCGGCTGCAGTTTGAGAGGAAAAGTCGAGTATTTGCTGGATTAACAGCGCGGTAGTAAACATTGTGTAATTAAATTTTTGGATCCATAGGATACTGTATGACAGCGAAAACCCAGTGGCTGCTGTGCTGATTGATATGTGGTTTCCGGCAAGAAAAAGAAATATGAGCAAACGAACATGGCCAACTGGTGGACAGGGATTGGTTTGACACGTCAAAACGGAAAGAAATACCTAGATAAAATGTCTTATGTTCTACGTGTTCTTGATTTTGCTACCAAACAAACACAGCATTATCAGATGGAACGTTATGCATGATAAATGCTCAATGATATGCATTTGGAAACTCCATCCCTTCCAGCCAATAACCGGGAACTGGAGAGTTTCAAAATATGAAATCAAATATCGTCCATCAACTTTTGGTTGGACACTTCTACCGCATCTGAAACACTAACTCTCCTTCGTCTAACTAGATTACAGTAGCGTTTCAGATTGCTACCGTGAAGCGAGAGGGTATGAATTAGTCGTCTTTCATAATACCTCGAGAGATAAACGCAACTTCACCTTGAAAAGCTAGTGCAAATATGAGCGCTTTGTTGCATAAATAGATCTCAGCCTTTGTAAGGCTTACTGGGCTGTGGAGCATATGTTATTCGTACGGGCTGAAGGCATTAAACCGTATATATATATAGATAAGTGCGTACGTATGCGCCATGGACTACCGTATATATATGGCCTTTGTAGTCTCTTGAGGTAGAATCAATCATCACATTCAACACACTTGTTACACATACATGGGCTGGTGTTACAGAGCTGATACAAGGCCACCGTAGCCGGGGCTGAAGCCTCCTGGATATATCTCGAATCTTTCTCCTTTTCTCTTCTCTGTACCTTAAGTCTATGCACACAGTTCTCCCCATATCGTAACAACACTTAAATTTAACTTGCCGAGTGATGAGGCATGAGGCGCCCACGGATTTCCCTTACTTAGTTGGTTCGGCCGAACGATTATGAACTGGTACAAAATAGGGCGTGAGCTACGCTACAGCCTTCTGGGAACTCATTATTTATGCTGCGCAGCCCACCGGGTAGGTGTGGGTGAGGTTAATGGGGAGAAAATAGGTCTGACCGCCGACGGCGTCTGGGCTGAGTTGGGTTCACGTGGGAATGCGTGCCGCCACGGATACAGTAGTCACAAACATAAACAAAGTGAGAAACCGAGAGTCAGTTCATATGGCAGCTTATTTCCGCCAAAATACCACGTGTTCGTGGACAAAGTCTGAATTTTACAATTTGCCCAGTTACCACTATTAGAATAAGACTTTATCCACAGGGTTGTAGGATAGTAGTATCATAGTGCACAAGGTCATTGGACGAGGTTATGGGAAGGGGTACAAGGTCGTGGGTACAGTTGAGATTTAGAACTTGTCCAACACTAACCCACAATGAACCCCTGTCAGGATCCCGTGATATAGACTACGCGCAAAACCACAGGGTTGTACCTCGTCCCACAACCCCGTTCAATGTCCTCATGCACGATGATGCCACTATCCCGCAACCCCACAGACAAAGTCTTATTTAAATAGTGGTAACTGGGCAATTTGTAAAATTCAGACTTTGTCCACGGACACGGGGTATTTTGGCGGAAATATGCTGCCATACCACATCTTACGACCCCATGATATAAACTACGCGTAAAACCACGGGATATCACGACCCCGTCCAACGACCTCGTACACTATCCCACAACCCTGCTGGTAGTGTATTATTTTAATCGCGGTAACTGGGTTAATTTTGAGATTCGGACTTAGTCCACGGACACGGGGTATTTTGGCGGAAAAAAGGCGTCATAGCCCGAACGCTACAGCCTGAATGCTATAGAAAACTAACGGCTCCCTGGTAAATGTACTTGAACTGAACAGCTACTCGCGAAGATGCAAGTTATTGATATAGAAGCGCAGGCCCCTTAGATCGTGACGTTACTAACCCTACAGGATACTCCTAATCAAGCGCATAGGCCACACTGTATCCACATTGACTAATGCCTTTTCTTACAGGTGTAGTAAATATAGTATACGAATCAGGAGAAACATTTTCAACCAACGCCGTCCAATACATCGCCCGCAGTGACGCTTTATGGCTCATACCTGTCTGCTCCAACTAGCAAACGCTTCCGAAGCCTGTGGCCTGTCGCTGTACATGGGTAAATTCATGTCCATATGGAACACAAGGGGCGGAATTTGTAATAATTGATTTATCACCCAGTTGTCAACCATCTGGAAGTACAAAGGCACCACTATCACACACGGTGTTGAAGAATTGAGCACTAGTTCATAATCTATTATTGGCCTAACCAGCGGCGGTTAGTTACTCTTGACTTAGTTTTTCGCCGTCTATTCTGAAATTCCATCTAACATGGAAATCAACAATTCTCTGCATTTGATTTAGGAAAAACTGTAGGGAATTTAGATAATTTTAATTCTACTTTAGATTGCTAAATAACAAATCTAAACTATTTCTGTTCTGCGGCTCCAGTGTTTCGTCAATTCTGTGCATTCCAGTTGTGAAACAGTGATACCAGGACTCGATACCGCCAATTTCTCGGTACGAGCCGAGCCATGGATCAAAAGTAAGTGTACCTTTGCTTTGAAGTTTGGTTTTGCATCCTTAAATTTGGGGCATTGGCGAACCACTCACCCTTCGAACGCAATAGGTATCCCTGCACCAAACCCCACCCCCACTTGGGTACTAGCACAAGAAAACGAGCGCGCCAGTAAAATATAATGACGATACCTATGGCAACGCTTAAGATTATCACTAACAAAAGCAATTGTAATAATAGTCCTTTAACTATGGCTATAACTCTAATCGTCGACGAATAGTGTGACTCTAATATGCAATGTATTCATATTTCGTGAGATCGTAACGCTAAAATGCGTTCTTGGAATATTTCAGTGCTAGGAAAGATAGCACGTGTTGAGTGTAGACTCTGGGTATGTAGATGATGGATGTCTGCATGTTGTGTAACACACATAACACTGTAGTAATAAAGAGTTTGCGTTTATGCAACTGCCCAGAAAACGGGCCCCATAACTCGATTTCAGTCAATCAGTGAATCTTTTACTTTGTATGGGGTTAGATTTGTAGATAAATCTAAAATCGCAAGCTCTCTAATTGCGGTATCGACGATCTACAATAACTCTTCAATGGATTGAATTACCATTGGAAGGGGTGGCATTACTCGAAATCTGCCGGAGCCCGAAAATGTGTAGCAGGGTGGGGAAATGTGAGAGTGTGGATGAGAGACATCGACACGTAGCAGTGCGTCTAGATGTGATGTATGTAGCTATAGACTGCAGCGATCAGCGCCGAGACCAGACGATCATTCGGCCTAAACCTTTCTGTAAAGTACATATGTCAGACATCAGTCCAACACCAACAAAACCGAGGCTATGGAAAGTCGCAATTAGGCGAGTATGCCTGGGTATGATAGAAACGGAATATGAATATGAAGTTCTCCGTGACTCACCATATCCTAATTTCATAGGTGAGAATCCTACGTATGTCTAAAGTAACGTGCGTTTTCTTCTTTAATAGCATTTACTACTAAGAGTTCTCATAGCTCGCAAATAGAAAACTTCATCTTAAATGACATATAGTCCACTACAAGTATATATCTGTCTACCATGTCACGTTGGAGTAGCATAGGGTTCTAGTTGATTTTATACCCCTAACCCTTTGGTCAAATCAGCCCCTGGACCCACACCACCATGACTAACATCCAGTCTAGAGGGAAAGAACCGCAGAATCACTGGTTGGAATGCCTTCAAGCCAGGAATTGCTTGGTGGGTTTAATAGTATTTGCTGGGAGCGGAGAGGGTACATGAACCGATACTTTTTGACTACTGTTGGTCCTTTTACTAACGAAGGGGTATCATAGTTCACAGTTTTCTAGGTATATTATAACCACGTATATATAAGCGATCCTCACGCAAAACAGAAGATGAGAAAAGGTTACACAACAACCATCCAGTAATCACCATACCCCACCACCAACTTTGTATCCGGTGCGATCAGCTGCCCGCTGTTCTTTGAGTATATAGGCTAATAGGTCATGTTGGAGTTCGCGATGTAGATCCATACCGGTATCGATTGTCTATTGTATTTGTATATGAGGACTTGGATAGTTGCGTCGAAGGCGGAGGAGTGGTAGCTGACATTGAGCGGACTGGATCTGTTGGACGAAGTAGGGCTAGCGGTGGGTAAGGAAGCGTTGGCCCTCCGTGGTTGTCCTGCACCACAACAACCTGTCCTTGTGCAGAGATTGTATTGGTGTGAAGAGGTAATACACCGGGGTAATAGTGATGGTGTATGTTGCCACAGTTGGACCGCGGACGGAGATGCGCAGTTTCTGGTGGCGTGGACTCGGGGTCAGGCAGTGGGATATCGCTCAACGGTACTCCATAAGCTTGTTCTAGAACAGCATTATCCTGATTCTCCGAGTCCAGTCAGCAACTGAGCGGGTAGATAAAATGCAGCTTTCTACCCTCCTGATTCCCCGCCTTCCCCTCAAACACTTCCATCCGAACACCCCAACTGCGGTTATGAGAACTCCAATGATCGTAGCCACTAGCCCGCTCACACTAACACCACTCTCGCTTCTCTTCCGGAGTATTGCTGCATGCTGTGGTAGCATTGGTTCGCCATTTGTAACAGAAACAAGTTGGGAGAGTGCAAAGACCCCTGACACAGTTATTAGCTACAATCATATAGTTCTTCTGCGATGGTTTAAGGCTTACACAAGATCTGAATGCGGGGGAAAGCCATTCGTATGGGATTCAGAACTTCTTCTATATGGAGAGGGAAGCAGTGGCAATGATTATACTTAAACTACAATCATTCTCAGGAGCAGAGGGTACGATCTCAGTCTACTTAAGGTTCTATCGCCTTCATTTTCCCATCATTCCCAATGTGTAAGGCTGGAGAGTAGAGGACAATGACGTGCATACCAAGTCTACCTTATGACAACTGATTTGCTCATTTCTTTCTAGTGTTTGATCTATGATGTATGTTGGCGTGCGCCACCCAATCCTTTGTAATGTCCTCAGTTATATTCAGCATGGAATGGATAAATGGCACTGGTTGAACGTGCGGTGATATCGTTGGTTGTGTATGTGTATTTCAGCTTCAAGGTCAAGAGGATAGCTTTGAGTATGTACACGGAAGTCGGCTTGTTTGTCACGAAGTCAACTTTGCATGGAATCAAAGAGAACTATGCTGTTGCAACTGGCAGAAAAGATCTTTCATTGAGTGGCTATGTAACTTCTTGCTTGTGAAGTTGACTGCTGATATATTTTTTCCCGTAAGCTGACTGCTTGCCAATTGGGGTGGTTGTTATGCAAAAATGACTGACCAACAAGCCGATTTATCTTGATACCCACCGTAGAGTTTGGATTAATCCGTCTTGTAGTTATGCAGCTTGCATAAATAGCTTCAACAGCTGTTTTGATTCGCCCCCGAGTCATGTAGTCGCATATCTCACCAACTCTGGAGACGAGATATATCGATAGATTAAAGCGACGTATTGAACACACATATGTATCCTGCACCTCTTCCAAAAGGGACTGATAGTTCTAGACTACTGTAAGGCGGAGCAGTTGTATGATCCAGGGCAAATTTCGGAAACGTGTGCACTTATGCTTTGAGCGCTGTAGTTTCTGCCATGGCGAAGCGAGGCGAGCATTAGGAGTAATTCGCTCACGACTAGGCTATATCTTGATAAGATACTGCATTGATCGATGGTTAGGTGTATGTTTACTGTCCACGCGCACCGCGGCTTGAGAAAATCAAGTGCGTAATGGTAGACTTAAACCCGATATGACATGATATGATTGGTTAAGATATTTAAATGTTACGTATCCTCTTTAGCGAGCCTTTTTTTTTGCTGAGTTTTCCAGTGCACCTGGCTTACTATGTTTGGTGCGGAACCGCCTTGTAAAGTTAGAACTGAGTGGTTGGAATCTACTCCTTTTACACAGACCATCCTGGCAGTGCAAGAATCCTTGTTGTGTGATAAGGCGAGTTAAGAAATTCAGCCTGGTAAGGTCAACTGAAAGATATGTTAAACAAGAAGTTCCTTGCAGATTATATAAGTACTATACTGACCACGCCGGGCTAAAATCAAAAGAAGCGAAACTGTCGATCACTATTTCCAGTTTCATTTCTTACTGCCGGAATAAACCGAACTGATGGCGAGTAACCGGACATGATCGAAGTAAGGAAATAGTTTCCAAACTTACTTCATACGTAGGGTATTGAATGTTTTGTGCTTGGTTCTGGATAGATGCATTCTCGATGTGGCGAATTAAGAAGTGGTTTACAAACTTTATGGTGGCACTACGTGATTGAATAAATCAGACCCGAAAATATTGTTCGTATTTCGTTCATTTCCGCGTTCTGAGAACACGGAATCCACGGCATATTTCGGATTGTCAGATAGTTCTTGGTAGTGGTGACTATGGGAGGCTGATGCAACCGGGTTTTAAACTGTTGTGTATAGGGCGCAGAGTCTGTAGTAGATATCCAAAAATCTTACGGCCCACCGTGCGAACGGTAAAGATAAATTGCGCCAGCTGTTCAACCATTACCGGTATCAAACTATCACATACTTTTAAAGGATTAGTTTGTCATTTGAACTGCGAACTACGCATCGGCAACAAGAATAGGTTCCATCTAGGCAACCACTAGCATTACCATTATCCCCTACGGGCCCGTTTGTTTTCTGGTTAGTTGCATGTTCCGGCCCTGTGAACTCATTGGTCGATCAATGTAAGGCTGAATATTTTCAAGCCGTTAATCCGATTCCCTGGGACGCAGTGTGGACTCGTTCCGAGAACCAGATTCTTCTTGTACATTATCTGTAACTAGTGGTCGTTTAGAGAAATGGACCGACTAGTTTCCGTTCTTTATTTGGGTCTTTCGAAATAAATTGCTTTCTAGCGAGCTTGATGGATTCACCACCCCCAAGACACAACAGCTTGAAAATTTTTAGTAACCGTGGCACTACTCCGGAGGTTTTCCTGCCTGAAACGTGCTTGTAAGCTTATCCTTGCACAATTGGCCACGATAGTTAATGTAATATGTGGCCACATATTCTGTATGGTACGATGATCCCCGGTGCAGCTTCCCGATGCACATACAAGGGTATTGCGGAACTGGTACCGCTCCTGGACAACAAACAAGCTATTGTAAAATTCTACCTAGGCCCTAGAGCCCAAAAAACTAGGCTGCTAGCCCCTGCCCCTAGAATGCATTACGTTGCGATAGAAATTACCCTAAGCCGCATTAATGTACTTAGCTCCAAAGCGGTATGCATCCTTTAAAACATGACTAGACAAAATGTATTTACGGAAAAAATGGAATTTTTAGCAAACAGGACCATCTTGAGGATGATAACTGTTATCCCCCCGTTATAGCTTCGCGACGAGATGCAAAAAGCAACCACCTTAACTTCGAGGTTACCACAGTGGCCCAATGGTTTAATTTATACTGGATTTTAGCGAGGTTACACTGGACTTTATGAGAATTCTTAGCATTCTAAAACCTTTCTGTGTGCAATTGTGTTTTGCTAGTTGAGTTTCTCGTTACTTTCGTGGTTGCATCCAACCGTGAGGCGAAAATAAGTTGTATGGTCGAGGGGATATCAATGGCTGGTCGTATTGAGATACATGGAAAAATTTGTGAACCGTCAGGAAACTTAGGTTTGCATATAGATTTGCAAAAACCTATCTTTTCTTATGGTACTCAGGGCGGCGAAAGAGTACGCCACCTGCTGTGTGGCTGAGACCTGCTTCATAACGGATAATAATCCGCCTTAAAACTATTGAATTGAGTAAGTTTTCAGCCACTTGCATGCATTAGTCTCAAGTCTAGACCCGGAGTAAAGTTTCTGCGAGGAAACTTTTCCTTGCCTATTTCGTTCAGGTAAGTTTCGTCGCTTGCAGGAATCATTATTACGTATACTATATTTATGCTAGCCTTAGGTGGAGATCTACGAATAGGAGGGTTACTCGACTTTTCCGTATAGCCAATCCGCGTTTGTATCCTTGTGACTGCCAGATTAGGTACCGGGCATTGAAATAACAGTCCCATCCGAGCAGCACTTAGGATAGAACGTACATTACCTTCTGTTAGTTCCCGATGCACCACACATGCTCAAGATGCTTGCCAGGTTATTCTGTTGCATGTGTACTTGGATCGTGAGTCTCAGCACCGTCTGATGTCTTGTATGAGAATGAAGACTTGTATGATGGTGGCTGTATCAGGATATGCATCAGGACCAGGGTGATGCGTCTCATGCTTGAT
>Ga0307512_10003144_pt1 | contig 19632 bp, 19 predicted proteins | sample 14_EM_MG_FD_200267 | JGI IMG/M metagenome (GOLD analysis project Ga0307512, IMG submission 200267) | Populus trichocarpa ectomycorrhiza microbial communities from riparian zone in the Pacific Northwest, United States - 14_EM | ecosystem: Host-associated > Plants > Roots > Unclassified | place... | reverse complement strand
ACCGGATCGCCCCCACCCCGGAGTCGCGCGGCGCGGTGCTGACGGCGGCCAGCCGGACCCTGCCGACCCGGCTGATCGCGCACGGCAACTTCGTCACCCGGCTCGCCTATGACCGGTCCGGCGGGCTGCTGGCCACCAATTCAGCGAACGGCACCACCCGGCTCTGGGCGCTGGCGGCCGGCGGATCCACCACTCTGCGCGCCGAGTTGGCGACGGACATCGGTGACGCGGCATTCCGCCCCGACGGCCGGGTCCTCGCCACGGCCTCCGCCGATCGGATAGCCCAGTTGTGGGATGTGTCGAACCCCGCGCGGCCCGTCGCCTTGAGCGCGCTGGCACCGCACACCCGGGAGATCGAACCGGCCAAGGATCTGCCGTTCACTCCGGACGTGGCGTTCAGCCGCGACGGCCGGCTGCTCGCGACCGCGGCCGGCTTCGAGAGCACGGCGGCGCTGTGGGACGTCTCCGACCCCGCGCACCCGGTCCGGCTGGCGACCCTCAGTGGGCACACTGGGCAGGTGAAAGGGGTGGAGTTCAGCCCAGCCGGCGACGTGCTGGTGACCGCCTCCCGGGACCACACGGCGCGGCTGTGGAACGTACGCGACCCGCGCCGGCCGCGGCCACTGTCCACCATCTCCGGGCACACCAGCACGGTGGGCCAGGCCTCGTTCGACGCCACCGGCCGGCGGCTGGTAACCGCCTCCGTCGACGGGACGGCCCGGGTCTGGGATATCCGCGACCTCGCGCACCCCCACACGGTGGCGACCCTCGACAACGGCACCGGATTCGTCTACAGCGCCGTCTTCAGCCCGGACGGCCGGACCGTCGCCAGCACGTCCTTCGACGACCAACTGGTCCGGCTCTGGGACATCTCCGATCTCGCCCACCCCACCTTGCGGGCGCTGCTGGCCGGGCACACCGACACGGTTTTCCGGGCCGTGTTCAGCCCCGACGGCGACACGATCGCCTCGGGCGCCGCCGACCGTACGGTCAGATTCTGGCGCCTCGACGCGCCGACGATGCGCGGCTCGCTCGTCGGGCACCGCAACTGGCTCAGCGCCGTCGCGGTGAGCCCGGCTCGGGGCCTGCTCGCCACCGGCTCCGCCGACCACACGGCCCGGCTGTGGGACGTACGGGACCCGGCCTCGCCACGCCAGTTGTCGGTGCTGACCGGCCACACCGACGGGGTGCGTTCGGTGGCGTTCAGCGCCGACGGCCGCCGCTTGGTCACCGGTTCGACGGACACGATGGCCCGGCTCTGGGACATCACCGACCCGTCCGCGCCGCGCCGGCTGGGCGTGCTCCGCGGCCACGGCCAAGTCGTGTCGGACGCGCTGTTCACGCCCGACGGGCGCACCGTGGTCACCGCGGCCTTCGACCGGTCGGCATGGCTGTGGGACATCACCGATCCGGAGCACCCACGGCACGTCTCCACGCTCGGCGGGCACCAGGACAACCTGTTCGGGCTCGCGATCGATCCCGGTGGCCGGATCGCGGTCACGGCCTCCGCGGACACCACCGGCCGGATCTGGGACATCGTCGATCCGGCCCATCCGAAGGTGCTCGGCACGCTGACCGGGCACACGGACGGCTTGCGCGCCGCCGCGTTCAGCCCGGACGGCCGGCTGCTCGCCACCGGCGCCGCCGACAACACCGTCCGCCTGTGGGACCTGAGCGACCCGGCCCGGCCCCGCACGGTCGGGTTGCTTCGCGGGCACACCAGCCCGGTGAGCGCGCTGGCGTTCGGCGCCGACGGCCGTACCATCGCCACCGGTTCCGAGGACCTGACCGCCCGGCTCTGGGATATCGCCGACCCGGCGCATCCGGTCGAGGACTTCATCCTGGACACCCGCGCGAAGGTCAACGGGCTGGCGTTCACTCCCGGGGGCGACCGCCTCGTCACGGCCGGCGCCAACACCGCCCGGCTCTGGTTGACCGGCCTCGACGACGCGCTCCGGCAGACCTGTGCCCCCGGCGGTGACGGCATCACCCCCGACGAGTGGGCGGGCATCGCCCCCGACCTCGCGCCGATCCGCTCCTGCCCCTGACGGCCCGAGCGGGCGTAGGAGGCTAGTAGCGGTCGCGGAGCAGCTGGGCGGCCTCGGTTGCCCAGTAGGTCAGGGTGATCTGGGCGCCCGCGCGCTTGATCGAGGTGAGCGACTCGAGGATCACCCGGTCGCGGTCGATCCAGCCGTTCGCGGCGGCGGCCTCGACCATCGCGTATTCGCCGGACACCTGGTAGGCGGCCACCGGGATGTCGACCCGGTCGCGGACTGCGGCGACCACGTCCAGGTACGGCAGGGCCGGCTTCACCATGACGATGTCGGCGCCTTCGGCCACGTCCAGATCGACCTCGCGCAGCGCCTCGCGGATGTTCGGCGGGTCCTGCTGGTACTGGCGGCGGTCGCCTTGCAGGGTCGACTCGACGGCCTCGCGGAACGGGCCGTAGAAGGCGCCGGCGAACTTGGCCGCGTACGCCAGCACCGAAGTGTCCTGGTAGCCGGCCTGGTCGAGGGCCCTGCGGACCACGCCGATCTGGCCGTCCATCATTCCGGACGGGCCGACCATGTGCGCGCCCGCGGTGGCCTGGGCGACCGCCATTTCGGCGTACACGGACAGGGTTGCGTCGTTGTCCACCGAGCCGTCGGGCGCGAGCACTCCGCAGTGGCCGTGCGAGGTGAACTCGTCGAGGCAGAGGTCGCTCATCACGACCGTGGCGTCGCCGACCTCGGAGATCAGGTCGCGGATTCCGACGTTGAGAATCCCGTCGGGGTCGAGTCCGGCCGAGCCGGTCTCGTCCTTGTTCGCGTTGTCGGGGACGCCGAAGAGCATCAGGCCGCCGACGCCCGCCCGGACCGCCTCGTGCGCGGCCTTGCGCAGCGACTCCCGGGAGTGCTGGACGACGCCCGGCAGCGAGCTGATCGGGCGCGGCTCGGTCAGCCCTTCCTTGAGGAAGAGCGGCAGGACCAACTCGGCGGGCGCGACCCGGGTCTCCTCGACGAGGCGCCGGAGGGCGGCGGTGCGCCGCAGCCGGCGCGGGCGAACGTCAGGGAAGGACATCGGCGCTCCCAACGGGACGAGGCTCGCCGGCCGGGTCGGCCGGCGAGCTGACAATCAGCGGAATCTCAGGGCGGTCGGGCCTTGGACCTTGGAGCCGCGGCGCTGCTTGGCCGGCATCGCGGCGAGCTTCTCGCGCAGTTCGATCGCGTACGACGCCAGGGCCTCGACCAGATCCGGCACCGAAGCGTGCTGGGGCTGGACGTCGACCCGCAGGCCGAACTCGGTCGCGGTCTCGGCGGTCTTCGGCCCGATCACCGCGACGACCGTGCGGGCGTGCGGCTTGCCGGCGATGCCGACCAGGTTGCGGACCGTCGAGGACGAGGTGAACAGCACCGCGTCGAAGCCGCCCGACTTGATCGCGTCGCGGATGTCGGCCGGCGGCGGGGCGGCCCGGACGGTCCGATACGCCGTCACGTCGTCGACCTCCCAGCCGCGCTCGATCAGGCCGGCCGCGAGGGTCTCGGTGGCGATGTCGGCGCGCGGCAGCAGCACCCGGCCGACCGGGTCGAGGATCTCGTCGTGCGGCGAGAACTCGGCCAGCAGGCCCTCGCTGGACTGGTCGTCCGCGGGGATCAGCTCGGGCTGGATGCCGAACGCGCGCACCGCTTCGGCCGTGGCCTCGCCGATGCAGGCGATCTTGACGCCGCCGAAGTGCCGGGCGTCCAGGCCGTGCTCGGCGAACTTCTCCCAGACCGCGCGGACCGCGTTGACCGAGGTGAAGACGACCCAGGCGTACCGGCCGTCGACCAGGCCCTTGACCGCGCGTTCCATCTGCGCCGGGGTGCGCGGCGGCTCGACGGCGATCGTCGGCACCTCGCACGGGATCGCCCCGTACGCGCGCAGCCGGGCGCTCATCGCCCCGGCCTGCTCCTTGGTGCGCGGGACGAGCACCTTCCAGCCGTACAGCGGACGGTTTTCCCACCAGCTCAGCTTGTCGCGCTCCGCGACGTCACCGCCCACCGTGAGCACGACGCGGCCGGTGAAGCCGAGCGCCGCCGCGACGAAGCTGTCCACGGTGGAAGCGGTCGTGTACTGCGTCTCGCCGGTGCCGTCGCCGGTCACGCCGACCGTGATGGACGGCTCGACGCCGGCCGCGAGCAGACCGTCCCGGACGGCTGCGAGGTCACCAGCGTCCACGGCGACGGCGAACGAGCCCTTCGCGACCGCGGCGGCCAGCGCGTCGAAGTCGAGGGTGGTTACGTCGTCGACGTCCGCCGCGGTGCGCACGCCGGGCAGCGGGACGCCCGCGTACGTCGCGACGCCCTCGGCCTGGCCCAGGCCGGGCACGACCTCGAACTGCACCGCGGTGCGCGCGACGGCCTGCACCTCCTTGACCACCGAGCCGTGCCCGAACGGGTCGCCCGCGACGAGGTGCACGGCGGACAGGCCGGACTTGGCCGCGGACAGCAGCACCTTGGCGACGTCGCCGGGCGCGCCCTCGGCCGGGCTGAACTGGGTGTCTTCCTTGGCCTCGGCCCTGATCACCGTGAGCAGCGATTCGGGCACGCCACGGTCGTAGACCACCTGGTCGGCGTCGCTGAGCGCGGCGTGCGCCCGGCGGGTCAGCAGGCCCGGATCGCCGGGTCCGGCGCCGACGAACGCGATGCGTCCGACGGACTTACGGGTGCGGGTGGTCATTCTCTGCCTTCCTTATGCATGCGCTCCTGGCCCTCGCCGGCGAGGGCTCCGGCGGGCGCGAGGTAGTGCCGCTCGGTGCAGTCGCTCATGCGGTGCTCCCCAGCATGGTGTCGGCGCCGGCGTCGAGAAGATCGGCGGCGAGTGCCTTGCCGATCTCCGCCGCGTCGGCGGGCGTTCCGGTGCGCGACAGCCGGATGGCTCGGGACCCATCCGGGCTGATCACCGCACCGCGCAGGTAGATCTCGTCGCCTTGCTCGCCCTCGGCAAGCTCGGCGTGTGCCGCGACCGGGGCAGAGCACCCGGCCTCGAGCGTGGCCAGCATCGCCCGTTCCGCCATGACGGCGGCGCGGGACGGTGCATGGTCGAGAGCCCCCAGCAGCTCGACCAGGTCTGCGTCGTCGGCCCGGCACTCCACCGCCAGCGCGCCCTGGGCAGGGGCGGGCAGCATGAGCATCGGGTCCAACGTTTCCGTGATCTCGGCGGCCCGGCCGAGACGCACCACACCGGCCCGGGCCAGTACGACCGCATCGAGGTCGGCCTGCGGACCGAGCACTCGCGCGATGCGGCTGTCGACGTTCCCGCGGATCGGCGTGACCTGCAACTGTAGGCCCAAGGCATGCAATTGCGCGATTCGGCGCACCGCACCCGTCCCGACGTTGGACTCCGGCGGCAGCTCGGCCAGGGTCAGTCCGTCCCGGGCGACCAGCGCGTCGCGCGGGTCCTCACGCTGCGGAACAGCGGCGATGTGCAGCCGCGGGTGCCCGGCGGTGGGCAGGTCCTTGTACGAGTGCACGGCGAAGTCGATCTCGTCGGCGAGCAACGCGTCCCGCAGCGCGGAGACGAACACCCCGACGCCGAGCTGGGCGACGGGGGCGGACGAGCGGTCCCCGGCCGTCTGGATCCGGACCAGCTCCACGGGGCGGCCGGTGCGGGCGGTCACCTCGTCGGCGACCAGCTGGGACTGGGCGAGCGCAAGCGTGCTGCCACGCGTGCCCAACCGCAGGGCGGCGGTCATGGGTTCCCCCCGATCTCGGGCACGGCGTCGGCTTGGGTGGCGCTCGGGACGTCCAGGTCGAACAGCTCGCGCAGCAGTTCGGCGTACTGGTCGCCGCCGGGCTCGGCCGCCAGCTGCCGGACCCGCACGGTCGGCGAGTGCAGCAGCTGCTGGACGACCCGGTGCAGCGTACGGGAAACGTCGGCCCGTTGCTCCTCGGTGAATTCGGGGCGGCGCGAGGTCAGCTTGCGCAGCTCGGCGCTGACCAGATCGTCGGCGCGGGTGCGCAGGGCGGCCACGGTCGGGGCGATGTCGGCCCCGCGCAGCCAGCCGAGGAAGTGCTCGACCTCGCTCTCGACGATCTGCTCGACCGCGGCGGTCTCGGCGGCGGCCGGCAGGGTGCGCCGGGCGGCGGCCAGGCCGTCGATGTCGATCACCGTGACGCCGTCGACGTCGGTCGCGTCGGGGGCCACGTCGCGCGGGACGGCCAGGTCGAGCACGACGGCCGGGCGAGCCGCCAAAAGTCGCTCGCGGGTCAGCACGGGCGTGGTCGAGGCGGTCGCGGAGACCACGATGTCCGCCTCGGCGAGCGCGGCGTCCAGCTCCTCGTAGGGCACCGCGGTCGCGCCGTACGCCTCGGCGAGCCGTTCGGCCCGGGCGGCGCCGCGGTTGGTGATCTGCAGCGGCCCGACGCCGGCCCGGGTCAGCGTGGCGACCGACAGCGCGCCCATCGCTCCGGCGCCGATCACCAGGGCTTTGCGCCCGGTCAGCCGGTCACCCAGATGGGTGGCGGCGACCTCGAGCGCGGCGGTGACGACGCTCTGCCCGGCCTTGTCGATGCCGGTCTCGGCGTGCGCCCGCTTGCCGACCCGCAGCGCCTGCTGCATCAGCTCGTGCAGCAGCCGCCCGGCGGAGTCGGCGTCGGCCGCGGACTGGTATGCCTCGCGCAGCTGACCGAGGATCTGGGCCTCGCCGACGACCATCGACTCGAGCCCGGCCGAGACCCGGAACGAGTGCCGGACCGCGGCCTCGTCGTAGTGCACGTACAGGTGGGCGGCCAGCTCGTTGGCGCTTATCCCGGACTGCTCGGCGAGCACGCCGCAGATGTCGCTGAGGCCGCCGTGGAAGCCGGTGACCGCCGCGTACACCTCGACGCGGTTGCAGGTGGACAGGAGCACGGCCTCGCCGACGTGCGGCTGCGCGATCAGCCGCTGCAGCATCGCCGCGATGTCGGCGTCGGCGATCGTGAGGCGCTCGAGCGTCGCGACGTCCGCGGTGCGATGTGAGGTTCCGATGCTGAGTAGGTTCACGACCCCACCGCCTCCTGGTCTCCCGCGGCCACCCGGCCGCCCGGCAGGGCGGTGAGTGACGCCTTGCGGTGCTCGTGGAACGAGAGGATCTGCAGCTCGATGGCCAGATCGACCTTGCGCACGTCGACGTTGGCCGGCACCGTGAGCACGCACGGCGCGAAATTCAGAATGCTGGTCACGCCGGCCGCGACGAGGTCGTCGGCGACTGCCTGGGCGGCGCCGGCCGGGGTGGCGATCACCGCGATGGCGATGGCCTCCTCGACCGCGACCCGGCTCAGCTCGTCGATGTGCCGCACGGTCAGGCCGTTGATCTGCTCGCCGACCCGGGCGGGGTCGGCGTCGAAGAGCGCGACGATCCGGAAGCCGCGGCTGGCGAAGCCCGCATAGCCGGCCAGCGCGTGCCCGAGGTTGCCGACGCCGACCAGGCAGACGGCCCGGCGCTGGTCCAGCCCGAGGATGTACTCGATCTGGTCGATCAGCAGGGCCACGTCGTAGCCGACGCCGCGGGTGCCGTACGAGCCCAGATGCGAGAGGTCCTTGCGGAGCTTCGCCGAGTTGACCCCCGCCGCGGCCGCGAGGCCCTCGCTGGAGACCGTGTCGGCGCCGCCCTCGTGGAGGTTGTGCAACGCGCGAAGGTATTCCGGCAGCCGCGCGATCGTCGCCTCTGGGAGATCCGGGAATGCCGGGACTGCGCCGGCTTTGCCGGGCGTGCTTCCGTGACGTTGCTGACTCATCTGACTCCGTGCCGACGAGGTGATCAACCGGTGGTGAGCCCCCTTGGCTCCGCCTGAACCGGCTGTGATAGCGGGGCTCGCCGAAGTCACAGAGTAGGCGCTTGTGAAGGCGTGCACAAATCGCGATCTTGATCGAGAGAATTGGACAAAGATCGAGTTGGCGTGCTAGCCAACTCCCTCACGAGTATTACCGGGACCGGCCCCCGGCGACCACTTGGCGTCGAATTCGCGACCGGAAGTATCTACAGCCGCTTGGCCATCTCGACGGCCTCGACCAGGGTGTCTGCCACCGGCAGGCCGGATGCGCGGAGCCGGGCCGGGTGGGTGAAGCCGCCGGTGTAGAGCACCGCCGCCCCGCCCACCGAGGCCGCCGCGGCGGCGTCGTCCAGCGAGTCGCCGATCAGCACCACCCGGTCGCCGGCGACCTGCAACTCGGCGAGGTGGCGGGTCAGATGACCGGCCTTCAGGTCGCCGCCGATCTCGGTACGCAGCCCGTCCACCCGGGCGAAGATCCCGGCCAGGCCGTAAGTCTCGACGGCCGGAACCAGCTCGCGGTGGAACCACATGGACAGCAACGACTGGCTGCCCGGCCAGGACTTGATCGCGGCCAGCGCGTCGTCAGCCAGCGTCGTCGAGGTCAGCCCGAGCCGGTACGCGTCGTGGAAGATCCGGTCCAGCTGGCCGAACTCCTCGTCGTCGATCGCCCGCTCGAGAATTTCGGCGTAGAACTCGGCCACCGGGCGCCGGAACTGCCGCCGGTGCTCGTCGGAGTCGACGGGGCGTCCGCCCACCGACGCGAACGCCGCGTTGGTCGAGCTGACCACCAGATGCAGGTCGTCGAGCAGGGTGCCGTTCCAGTCCCAGACAAGATGCGTACGAATCACGGGCGCGAATCTACAGCCGAGGCACCCCCGGCGGTCTAGCCATATCCCGCCGGAGCCGCTCCTCCTCGACCTTCCAGTAGCCGTGCTCCTTGCCGTCGAGCAGCACCACCGGCACCCGGTCGCCGTAGTCGCGCTCGAGCTCGATCGACGACTCCACGTCGATCCGGGTCCAGTCGCCGGCCACGATCCGGTCCAGCGCCGCCTCGGCCACCTCGCACAGATGGCAGCCGGTCCGGCTGATCAAGGTCACCCGGGTCACCGCAGCGCCCCCTTGCGTACCTTGCCGATCGGCGAGTGGGGCAGCTCGTCCACCAGCTCGATCTCGGTCGGCAGCTTGAACCGGGCGAGTTGCCCCGCGCAATAGACCTGGAGCTCGGCGGGGGTCGGCGGCGGGTCGAGCGCCGGCACCACGAACGCGTGCGGCGTCTGCCCGGTCACCGGGTCGCGCACGCCGATCACGGCCGCCTCGGCCACGCCCGGGTGCGAGTCGAGCACGCGTTCGATCTCGGCCGGATACACGTTGAACCCGTTCACCAGGATCAACTCCCCGATCCGGTCGACCAGCACCAGGTCGCCGTCACCGTCCGCGTAGGCGATGTCACCCGTCCCCCACCAGCCGTCGGCATCCGGGCCGTCCCGACCGTCCGGCCAATAACCCGAGAACAGATTCGCCCCGCGTACGACGATCTCGCCCGCTTCCGAACCGGGCGAGTCGGGCATCTCGATGTCCAGCGGTGCCAGATCCTCGACCACCGACGCCGTCCCGTCCCGCCACAGCACGTCGCCCGAGGCCGAGCGCAGCAGCAGCGACACGCCGGGCAGCGGCCGGCCGATCGCGCGCGCCTTGGACCGGTCGCTGACCGCGGTGGTGGTCAGCACGGGCGCGGCCTCGGTCAGCCCGTACCCGATGATGATCTTTTTGCCGGTCACGGCCGCGAACCGCGCCGCGTCCGTCTCCTCCAGCGGGGCCGCGCCGCACACCGCGGTCCGCAGGCCGGCCAGGTCGGCGGCGGCGGACTCCAGGCGGGACCAGGCCGCGTACATCGACGGCACGCCGACCACCACCGTCACCCGGTGCCGCGCGATCAACTCGAGCGAGGCGGGCGCGTCGAACCGGTCGACCAGCACCCCGCAGGCCGCGTGATGGGCCACCGTGCCGAGCCCGGTGTTCAGCCCGTAGGCGTGGAACAGCGGCACGGCCAGCAGCACCACGTCCTCGGTGCCGACCACCGGCGGCTCGATCCGGTCCAGCTGGGCATGGTTGGCGGCCAGCGCGGCGTGGGTGAGCATCGCGCCCTTCGGCCGCCCGCTCGTGCCGGAGGTGTAGAGCAACACCGCGACCTGGTCTTTCGAGACCGCGGGCAGCGGCGCACCGGCCGCGGCGGATCCGACGTTTTCGCGTACGCGAAGCTCCGGTCCGGAAGTCAGCCGGTCGTGCAGCGCACTCTCCGCGATCACGAGCGTGGCCCCGGAGTCGGTCAGCGCGTAGCCCAGCTCGTCGGCGGTGTAACCCGGGTTGAGCGGGACCGCGATCAGTCCGGCCCGCAACACCCCGAAAAAGGTGACGGCGAAGTCGATCGTGTTGCCGAGCACGATGGCGACCCGCTCGCCGTCCGCCGGGCAGAGCGCGCGCAGCTCGGCGGCCGCGGCGTCGACTCGGGCGTCCAACTCGGACCAGGTGATCCGGGATTCGCCGGCGATCAGCGCGGTCGCCTCCGGCCGGCGTTGCGCGGCCGTACGCACGGGATCCGGGGCTGCTTGCTCCACAGCGCCCGAGTCTGACACAAGCCGAGCCCGAACGGGTTGTCGGACAACCAGTGCGACGACTTGCACGAGAGTGTCCTACATGATGGCAGAGGTTCTTGATGTCTAGTCTGCGCCACTTCGGGTATTTTCTGCGCAGCGCACACTTTGTGCGACTCCGTGCGTTTGCTGTCCGCGATACTTCCCGTCTGTGTAACGGACCCCACACCTATGGGTGAGGCCAGCCCGGCTCGTTCGGGTAGCCCCACCCCTTTTGCTGTGGATTGACACCCCTCAACCCCGAGGAGACCCCGGTGCCCCAGAAAGCACGGAAATACGCCCGGGTTAAGGAGGCGCAGTGAGTCATGTGTACGCCGGCGACCCGTACCGCCGTGAGGTGACGGCGGCGCGCAACGCGTTGACGGACGGACTGAACGTTCTGAAGGAGGGCGTGGACGGGTTGGTCACGCACGCCATCCGAGGGGACGGCACCAAGCGCGCTCGCAACCGTCCGCATATCAACGAGTCGCCGAGCCGGCACATGCCACCCACCGGAAACGTCAAGCCGGTCGGGGGCAGGATCCCGGGGCGCCCGCCCACCCAGCCGGGCCCGGTCGAGCGCGGTGCCGGCGCGGTCGACGACCAGACCGCGGTGGTCGTGCCCAGCCAGAGCACGACCGGGCCACCGACCGAATCCGAGCCGCCGAAGTACCCGGCCCGCCCCGACCCGGGCGACGCCGCCGCCGAGGTGTGGGCCCTGGTCGAACGCGCCCAGGCCGGCGAGTCGGAGGCGTTCGGCCTGATCTACGACCGGTACGTCGACACGGTCTTCCGGTTCGTCTACTTCCGGGTCGGCAACCGACAGCTCGCCGAGGACCTGACCTCGGACACCTTCCTGCGCGCGCTCAAGCGGATCGGCAGCTTCACCTGGCAGGGCCGCGACCTGGGCGCCTGGCTCGTGACGATCGCCCGCAACCTGGTCGCCGACCACTTCAAATCGGGCCGCTACCGCCTCGAGGTGACCACTGGCGACGTGCTGGACGCCGACCGTGAGGACCGCGGTCCCGAGGGCAGCCCCGAGGCGGCCGTCGTCGACCACATCACCAACGTGGCCCTGCTCACCGCGGTGAAACAGCTCAACCCCGAGCAGCAGGAGTGCATCGTGCTGCGCTTCCTGCAGGGCTTCTCCGTCGCCGAGACCGCGCAGACCATGGGCAAGAACGAAGGCGCCATCAAGGCCCTGCAGTACCGGGCGGTGCGGGCACTCGCCCGGCTGCTGCCCGAAGGGTTCCAGTGGTGACACTTCTTCAACCGTCGATGCCCGTAACTCTGCCCGCCCGCCACGCGTTTGATTGGGTGCGACCCGTGGTGGACCTCCGGTCCGCCGGTTCTGTCGCGACCGTCGGCAACGCCGCCGACGAGACAGTCACAAGCGAAGGGAGGTGCCCGTGGTGACTTTCGATTTTCTCGACCGGCGGAGCGCCGAGCGCTTCGCGGAGCTTCTCGACGAGACCACCGGCGGCCGCCGGCACCATGTGCGTGGCCAGGCCGACGAGCAGCTCGCCGAGCTGGTCGCCATCGGCCACAGCCTGTCCGGGGCCCGCTGCGGGGTTCAGGTCGAAGCCGAGTTCCGCACCGGCCTGCGAGCGATGCTCGTGGCCACCGCCGAGCGGGACGGCATCGGCCGGACCGCGCAGCCGCACACCGAGCCCGTCGAAAACATCGCCGCCCGGACGACCGGCCGCCGCTTGTTCGGCAAGGGCTCCGGGCGCCGGATCCGGGCCCGCGGCGCGATCGTCATCGGCGTCGCCGCCGGCGCGATGGCCGTCTCCGGGATCTCCGCCGCAAGCGAGAACGCCGCACCGGGCGACGCCCTCTACGGCGTCAAGCGCTCCACCGAACGCGCACAGCTGGCGATGGCCGGCTCCGACCTGACCCGGGGCCAGCTGTCGCTGGACTTCGCCCGGCACCGGCTCGCCGAGGCGGCGGCGCTGCCGGGCGACAACACGAGGTTCGCCGACGTCCTGGATGACATGGACAACGACACCCGGCAGGGCGTCCGGTTGCTCACCGGCTCCGCGGTGGCGCGTACGGAGACGAGCCCGCTGGGCACGGTCGACGCGTTCGTCACCGCGCAGCGCCAGCGGATGACGCCGGTCCTGGACGGGCTCAGCCCGGCCAACCGGGAACGCGCGGCCGCCTCGATGAACCTGCTCGACGACGTGCACGAACGCGCCGTGGCGCTGCGGGCCGGCCTGGCCTGCGAGCCGGTCGTCCCGGACGGCTCCGACCTGCTCGGGCCGAAGCTGAACGACTGCGCGACGGACTCGTCCGCACCGCAGCATCAGCAGGTCACCGGCGAGCGGCCGGGCAAGCCGGGCGACTCGTCGAAGACCTCGAAGGCGAACCCGGCCAAGACCGGGGCGGTTGTCGACCCGACCTCGACCGGCGAGGCGCAGACCCCGACCGGCAACGCGGACCCCGGCGTCGTGGACGGCACGCCGACCACGACGGCCACGACCAGCCAGCTGGACGAGCCGGCCGAGCAGGACGACTCCGGCGACGACGGGCCGTTGGGCGGTCTGCTGAGCAACATCTTCGGCGGCGGCTGACCGAAGCAAGCGGTAGAACGTGGCGAGGGGCGGAGCCGGACACTTGGTCCGGGGCCGCCCCTCAGCCGCGATGCTACAACCCGAACGGGTCGGGCCGCTTCTCCAATAAGGAGTGCAGGGTCGCCTGGATCGTCTCGCGTACCTGGTCGGCCAGGTTGTAGACGATCATCGGGTCGTCGGCCGCATCGACCAGGTGCGCGGTCGGGATCGGCGGGCAGAACTGGATCAGCCATTTGCTCGGCAACGGCACCAGGCCGAGCGGGCCGAGCCAGGGGAACGTCGGCGTGATCGGGAAGTAGGGCATGCCGAGCAGCCGGGCCAGCGGCTTGAAGTCGGCCAGGATCGGATAGATCTCCTCGGCGCCGACGATCGCCACCGGGACGATCGGGGTGCCGGTGCGCAGCGCCGCCGAGACGAAGCCGCCGCGGCCGAAGCGTTGCAGCTTGTACCGGTCGCTGAACCGCTTGCCGATGCCCTTGAAGCCCTCGGGGAAGACGCCGACCAGCTCGCCGGCGGACATCAGGCGCTCCGCGTCGGGGTTGCAGGCGACCGTCGCCCCGGACTTGCGGGCCAGCTCGGACATGAACGGGACGCGGAACACCAGGTCGGCACCGAGCAGCCGGAGGTGCCGGCGCTCGGGATGCTGATCGTTGAGCGCCACTGACAGCATCATCGCGTCCAGCGCCAGGGTGCCCGAGTGGTTGCCGACGATCAGGCCGGCGCCCTTGGCCGCGACGTGCTCGATGCCGAAGACCTCGGTGCGGAACCACTCCTTGTAGAGCACCCGCAGCATCGGGTAGATGACCGTGTCGGTCAGCTCGGGGTCGAATCCGAAGTCGTCCACCTCGTACGCCCCCGCCAGCCGGCGGCGCAGGAAGGCCAGGCCGCCGGCGACCCGCTGATCCCAGACGTCCAGGGTGTCGGGCTGTTCGTGGGGCTCCGGCTGCTCGGGCTCGGCCTGCGCGGACGGCGGGGTGAACTCCGGCACCGGGCGTTTCCCGTTCAACCGCGGCGGCGGCTGCTCCACCGGCAGCTCGAAGTCGGCGTGCCCGGGCAACTGGCGGCGGAACTCGTCCTGGCTCATGACGACTGCTTTCCCGCGCCGACGCCGGCCTCGGCCTCCTCGTCGACCTCCGCCTCGCTCTCCTGCGCCGCGACGGCGCGGAACCGGCGAATGCCGTCGAGGATCGCCCGCTCCGCCGCGGCCAGCCGGTCGGCGGTCAGCGACGAGCCGTTGGCGTGCCCGGCGATGAAGTCGGCGAACGCAGTCTCAGTGCTGCGCGGCGTGAACTCGAACTCATTGATCAGCCGGGTGGTGTCGACCACCCGGCCGTGCACGAACAGGTCGATCTGGTCCAGCCCGATCTGGCCGACGCCGATGTTGCGGGCCACGGCGGCGACGGAGGACAGCGTGCCCTCGGGCAGCGCCACGGAGACCCGGCCGGCCCGGCGCACGGCCTGGGAGAGCATCAGCACCCCGGCGCCGGCCACGTTGAACGTGCCCGGATGGTCCTCGACCACCGACCGGTGCAGGATCTCCAGCGCGTCGTCGACGTGCACGAACTGCAGCCGGGCGTCGCGGCCCAGCACGGTCGGCACGAACGGCTGGGAGAAATATCGGGTCAGCGTCGTGTCCGCGGTCGAGCTGATCAGCGGGGCGAAGCGCAGCACGGTGGCGCCGACCTCGGGGCGGCGGCGCCGGAAGCCCCGCACGTAGCCCTCGATGTCGAGGATGTCCCGGGCGAACGAGCCGCGCGGCACCGCCCGCGGCTCAGTGTCCTCGGTGAAGACGGCCGGATCGCGGAACGACGCGCCGTAGGCGGCCGTGGAGGAGCGCACCACCAGCTTGCGCAGCCGGCTCGCGCCTTGAGCGGCGGCGAGCAGCTGCATCGTGCCGATGACGTTCTGCTCTTTCATCGCGGCGCGACCCCCGTGCTGGGAGTCGGGCGCGCCGGCGACGGCGAGATGCACGATGGCCTCGGCGCCGAGCTCGGCGATCACACCGGCAGCGGCGCGCGCGTCAGCGTGTACCAGCTCGACGTCGTCCAGCAAGCGGGCGAGGGCCGGCGGAGGATCGTGCGGATCCAGCCCGATGACCCGCTCGACCCGGGGGTCGGCGGCAAGGCGTGACGCCACCCGGGCGCCGAGATAACGGCTGACCCCGGTGACCACGACGACCCTCGGCGGGGCCACGGGGTGGCCGGCCGGGCTGGGAGACGATGTCGTGGATCCTGCACGACTGGGACGAGTCACCACGGCGCGTCCTTCGAACGATGGCAAGTGGGACGCGGCCGGGCACTAAGCCCGGCCGGGCGTCACTTGCCGAGACGGCGACGCTGGACGCGGGTCTTGCGCAGCAGCTTGCGGTGCTTCTTCTTTGCCATACGCTTGCGGCGCTTCTTGACCACGGAGCCCATACGAAAGCCTCTCGAAACCATTGGGGTCGAACCGGGCGCGCGAGCAGACGCGGCCTGAATCCGATCTGGACGGCGGCCCGGACCCGGCGCGTGCGCGCACGAGGACCCGGGAACCAACCGGTCCAGCCTAGCGGCCCCACCTCAACAGGGCCAACACGCCCCCTTGGTCAGGCAGTCTGGGAGAACGCCCCGCGCAGATATTCGTGCACGGCGTGCTCCGGCACCCGGAACGAGCGCCCGACCCGGACCGCGGTCAGCTCGCCCCCGTGCACCAGGCGGTAGACGGTCATCTTCGAAACCCGCATGAGCGCGGCCACCTCGGCCACGGTCAGGAACCGGACCTCCGAGAGGCGCTCCTCGGCTTGGGCTGGACCCGTCATCTCCTCGCACCGTTCCTTTCGCAGGCACTGCCGTGTCTTCAATGCCGTGTCATCAGTACGGTATCGATACAGCTGTGACCAGCGCGATGCGTTCCGTGAAATGACCATAAAAAAGTCAAGGCGACACACCGTCAGGTACGCCGGTTTAGCCCGAAATGATTACTTACGCGACGTCAGTGCCTTGGCGAAGAAGGCAACATTCGCGGGTCGCTCGGCCAGCCGGCGCATCAGGTAGCCGTACCACTGGTCGCCGTAGGGGACGTAGACGCGGACGGTGTGCCCGGCCGCGGCGAGCCGGGCCTGCTCGTCCGGGCGGGTGCCGTAGAGCATCTGGAACTCGAACTCGTCGGCCGAGCGGTCGAACCAGCGGGCCCGGTCCTCGGCGATCGCGATCAGCCGCGGGTCGTGCGTCGCGACCATCGGATAGCCCTCGCCCGACATCAGGATGTTCAGGCAGCGTACGTACGCCTTGTCGACGTCGAGCGCGGACTGGAACGCGACCGACTCGGGCTCCGCGTAGGCGCCCTTGCAGAGCCGCACCCGCGAGCCCCGGGTGGCCAGCTCCCGGCAGTCCGCCTCGGTGCGGCGCAGATACGCCTGCAGCACCGCGCCGGTCGTCGGGTAGTCCTTGCGCAGCTCGGCCAGGATCTCCAGGGTCGAGTCGGTGGTGGTGTGGTCCTCGGCGTCCAGCGTCACCGTCGTGCCCGCCTCGGCCGCCGCGGCGCAGATCGAACGGGCGTACTCGAACGCCATCCGATCGTCGACCTTCTGCCCGATCGCCGAGAGCTTCAGGCTCACCTCGGCCGCCGGGGTCAGCCCGGCGCCCGTCAGCCGGCCGAGCAGCGTCAGGTATTCGTCCCGGGTCGCTGCGGCCTGCTCCGCCGTCAGCGTGTCCTCACCCAGATAGTCCAGGCTCACGGCGAGGCCGTCGTCGGCCAACTCGCGGCTGGCGCGCAACGCGTCATCGACGGCGTCGCCCGCCACGAACCGGCGGACAATGCCCTTGCTGACGGGCGCGGACGCGACCAGCCGCTCCAGCCGGGACGACCCGGCGGCGGCGAGAAAGACGGATCGGAACATGATTCGAGCGTATCGCCCGGCGCACCAACGGTCGCACCAACAGATGCTGGCGGGTGCTGCCGAATCGGACTCGGCCAACGCGCAGAATTGTCGACTACGGTTGTCGGGTGGACTTCGATGCGTACGCCCGGACGGCCGTTGATCTTGTCAACGCCGACCTGGACGACTTCGCGGGGCTGCGGGCCCTGTTCTCCGCCGACCAGGTCTGGATGCACGACGAGGTCGTCGAAAAAGACCTGCCCGTGTTCCGCCGGGCCCAGCGCCGCCTGCGCGACGTCTTCGAGTTCGGCACGACCGGTCGCGACGCCGACGCGGTCACCGAGCTGAACGCGCTGCTCGAGGCGTTCCCGGTGCAGCCGCGCATCTCCGGCCACGACGCGAACGACTGGCACATGCACGTCACCAGCCGCGGCTCCTCGGTCAGCGCGGAATACCTGGCCGGCGCGGTCTGGGGCCTGTCGGTCTGGCTGTGCGAGTACGGCAGCGCCCGGTTCGGCATCTGCGCCGACGAACGCTGCGGAAATGTGTATCTGGACACGTCGTCGAACAACTGCCGGCGCTTCTGCTCGGAGCGCTGCGCGACCCGCTCGCACGTCGCCGCGCACCGGGCCCGCAAACGGGCGGCGCTCGCCCCGGCGTAACCGCGCTTGCCGGTCTTGCTGGTGGCCAGGCTGTTCGCCGTTTAGGCGCGGGTGGCCGCCGACTGGGCCGGGGCCAGGTGCCTGCGGGCAAACTCGAGCGACTCACGCAGGTCGGCCTCGCGGACCGCGCGGCTGGTCACCTTGCGGGTGGCGACCTCGAGCGCGACCGAGCCACGGAAGCCCCGCCCGGAGAGCGACTGCAGCAGCTCGGCGCACGGCTGATTGCCCCGGCCGGGCACGAGATGCTCGTCACGGCCCTCGCCGGTGCCGTCGCCCAGGTGCACGTGCTTGAGGCCGGAGCCCATCTTGTCGGCCATCTCCAGCGAGTCGCCGCGCGCGGCCGCGACATGCGAAAGATCCAGCGTGTACGCGTCGTAGCCGGCCTCGGTCGGATCCCAGCCCGGCACATAAGGCACGAAGGTGCGCCCGGCCATCCGGACCGGATACATGTTCTCGATCGCGAACGTGATCTCCGGGTGCCGGGCCTGCATCTTGGCCAGCCCACCCGCGAAGTTTCGCGCGTAGTCACGCTGCCAGGTGAACGGCGGGTGCACGACCACGGTCGGCGCGCCGAGCGTCTCGGCCAGCTCGGCCGCCCGGTGCAGCCGCTCCCACGGGTCGGGGCTCCACACCCGCTGCGTCACCAGCAGGCAGGGGGCGTGCACGGAAAGGACCGGCATGGCGTAATGGTCGGAGAGGCCCTGCAGCGCGCCGGCGTCCTGGCTGACAGCATCGGTCCAGACCATCACCTCGAGACCGTCGTAACCCACCGTGGCCGCCATCTCGAACGCGGCCGCGGTCGGCTCGGGGAAGACCGAGGAGCTGGACAAAAGCACGGGGACCCGGGAACTCACGTGGCCAAGGGTAGACCCGTTCCGCCCGTACGCCCCCCGTCCGGCCAGACATAAGGCGCTAAATCGGGCGGCTTAGCGATGCGAACCACTCGCACGCGTAAGCTCTCGCAGGTGAGCCGCCAGACCCAGATACGCATCGTGATGGACGCGGCGGCCGCCGCCCGCAGCCGCGAGGTCGATCTCGACTTCCCTCGTGAATGGATCGAGTTCCTCGATCCGGCCGACGACCAGCACCTGGTCCGCGCCGACCTGACCTGGCTGCTGTCCCGCTGGACGTGCGTCTTCGGGTCCGCCTGCCACGGCATCATCGCCGGCCGGGCCGAGGACGGCTGCTGCTCGCACGGGGCGTTCTTCACCGACGCCGACGACGAGAACAGGGTCAAGAGCGCGGCCGCCAAACTGACGCCCGAGACCTGGCAGCACTACCGGCGCGGCTTCAAGAACTACACCGAGATGGACACGATCGACGGCAGCAAACCGGCCCGGCGTACGGCCACCCAGCCCAACGACGGCCCGTGCGTCTTCCTCAACGACAAGGGCTTCACCGGCGGCGCCGGCTGCGCACTGCACGCCCAGGCCCTGCGCGACGGCGTACACCCGCTGACCTACAAGCCGGACGTCTGCTGGCAGCTGCCGGTCCGCCGCGAGCAGGACTGGACGAAGCGCCCCGACGGCACCAAGATCCTGCTCTCCACGATCACCGAGTTCGACCGCCGCGGCTGGGGCCCGGGCGGCCACGACCTGGACTGGTGGTGCACCTCCTCGCCGGACGCGCACGTCGGCACCGAGCCGATGTTCCGCAGCTACGGCCCCGAGCTGATCGCGCTGGTCGGCGAAGAGGCGTACAACAAACTGGCCGAGCTCTGCGAAGCCCGGCTGAAATCCGGCCTGGTCGCCATCCACCCGGCCACAGCAGCAGCCCAAGCGGCAGCAAAGCCAAAAAAGCGCCCCGGCCGCGAGCCCGCCAGCTGATCACGGTTCAAACTTGTACCCAAGACCACGCACAGTGACGATGTAGCGGGGGGTGCTGGGCTCGGGTTCCACTTTGGAGCGCAGGCGCTTCACGTGGACGTCCAGGGTTTTTGTGTCGCCGACGTAATCGGCGCCCCAGACGCGGTCGATCAGCTGGCCTCGGGTGAGCACCCGGCCGGCGTTGCGCAGCAGCAGTTCGAGCAGCTCGAACTCCTTCAGCGGCAGCTGGACCGATGAGCCGTCGACCGTCACCACGTGCCGTTCCACGTCCATCCGGACCGGGCCGGCCGCCAGCGTCGGCGCCGACACCTCC
>Ga0307512_10003143_pt1 | contig 19638 bp, 15 predicted proteins | sample 14_EM_MG_FD_200267 | JGI IMG/M metagenome (GOLD analysis project Ga0307512, IMG submission 200267) | Populus trichocarpa ectomycorrhiza microbial communities from riparian zone in the Pacific Northwest, United States - 14_EM | ecosystem: Host-associated > Plants > Roots > Unclassified | place... | reverse complement strand
CGCTTGCATATATATGGTATGAATGACCATTTCATGAGAAGCTTACAAGATAGATACGAGGTCATATATGATTGATCATCACCGACGGCTATGATACCGAGAGCAGAAGCTACAATCCATGCCTCACACTTCCCAAGCAGCAACAATGATCACTGATGGGCGGGGTCTGCAGAGTTCACGAGGAATTGGGAGAGCTCGAGTGCTAGCGCACTTGAATGTATAGTGAGTATGACCGGTTACTGGAATGCTTTCAAGTTAGATATACCGCTGTAATGGTGATGGCGATGATGAGCAGCGAGCGGAAGCCACCATCGATGCTGCCGAGTCAAGACGAGGCTCATACTATGATAGGGTGTTTCACCGAGATTACTGTGTCTAGTTCCGACAACGACCTACACTTGGTATGAGTTACAAGTGCGAGATTGGATGGTCGGATGCCGGACATTCCGGAAGTGGAGATATGGAGGATGGTGTTACTTTGGATGTTCCTTCTTTCTCTTCACTTTACTTCCTTAGTTCTTTGGATCTTGGCCCAGTACAAATGGCATTGCCACGGGTTTTTACCTCCTCCGGAGACAAGTCCAGTGGAGGTGGAGTTTCCACATGCGCCGGATCAGACAAATGGCTACCATATGGTACTGATCGGTTGGGGGACTTATGCGTTCGTACGTTTGCGTACGTTGAACGGTCGATTGGTTGTTTCCTTTCCTTTCCTACTCTTGTGCGGGTTTATGCAGCCCAGGGGGTCTGCACCTAAAGTGGGGGATAATGTAATGGCACGGCTGCACGTGACGTGTCCAGGGCCGGGTAATACCCGCATTATATAGTCGGCTCGCCACGAGCCTTAGATCTCTAGCGACAATCTTACCTTAACTTACCTCTATACTACTCTACAATATTGCCATCCACATGTGCAACCGTATCTACTGAGATACCTTCCTACGAGGCCATACACGGGCATATGCCTTTACAACATCATACAGCTGGCTTTAGGGCTAATCATGAGTAGTCTGGTTGGAAATGCCCGTGCCAATACTTGGGAAACCGATGACAGCGATCAGCAATTTGGAGACAATAAAAGCATCGACATTTGGAATATTGAAATACTTCAAAAGGAGGGCAATGCTAGAATCAACAAGGTGTCAGCCATGAGACCAGGTTGAGCAAAGATAATTGAGAAAGTATGTACATCAAGATAGTTTGAAAGTCATGAAGCTGATATTCAGTAGTGTTAGCATCGGTTCCGGACCGTCACTGCGGGTCCGGTTGCGGATCCAAACCAAACCGTTGCCACAGTGGCGGTCCTGGTCGTCAATATAGCTCAACTGCCCACTTGGGTACGGTTACATGGTAAACTCCCAACCTGTCTGAATCGGGTGGGTAGTAAGCAGGTCGCCCAGTTGGTCCATCTATAGATTCAGATAAGGCTCTTGTATTTACAGTGTGTTAATAGTATCCTATCAGAATCGCGTTTCCAGCAACCAACAATGTGTTTTTGCTTGTTGGGCAGGTTGCAATATCGAATAATTTGGTATCTTTGTTTCACATTCGATATATGGTGTTTTTGCCAAGCAAGGCGGTCAATGATACAGTTATGCACGCGAAGCTCTGCGCGATGCCATGATTACGAATTATTCAAGTGCTTCAAATGTTGACGCTCCGTTGACGTTCATTTTCAGGATGCCGCAGGAACCATGTCCCTGTTAGTTTTGCCAGTAAAGGCTGCCAATATCTCATAAATGGATGTCTGCAACCAATCCGAACATAACTTACCCAAGATGCCAAGCCAAAAATCATTGATGCTCGGTTGACCCTCATTTTCAGGATGCCACAGGGAGCGTGTCACTGTTGTTTTTGCCAGTAAAGGCTGCCAATAACTGATAAATGGTTGTCTGCAACCAATTGGACCATAACTTAGGGAAGATGCAAAGCTAATAATCGTGGACGCTCCGTTGACGCTCAATTTCAGAATGCCGCAGGGAGCGTGTCGCTGTTGTTTTTGCCAGTAAAGGCTGCCAAAATTTGAGAAATGGATCTTTGCAACCAATCAGAACATAACTTACCCAAGATTCAAACCTAAAAATGGTTGATGCTGCGTTGACTCTCATGCTAAGAATGGGGTGGTGACCATGTTTCTATCTCATTTCCCAATAAAAGCTGCCATTACGTCTGTTATACATAACAACGGCCAAGTCACTGGTGAATTACGGTACTTAGAAGACCACAAATCGTTGACACTCCATTGACGCTCATTTCAATGTATTGTCAATTCTTCATCTCCTGCCGGCGATAATTATTTTCATCCTGATTCGACTTTATCGATTGTCTTTCTGCATGATTAAGACTCGACCCTGTGGGAAAGCCGAGCGGCATAATAATCTTGCACTGTTCACTCTCACACGACTAAAAATGATGTATCATGCCAAAGGATTCATTGCGCCTGCTATACATCTATTTATGAACCTATATTGACACGCTACATCTTACAATTCGCCAATAATATATCTCTAACTGAAACACTCGGTCATGCTATATAACGCTGGTGAACCATTGACCCATTCTGTCCTACCTTTTCATCCCTCCTTTATTTCTCCGCTTTTCTGCTGCATTGACCGTCACAAACACCTTTTCAGCCTGTCTCTTTGACTCAGGTGTTGGCCGAACCAATCCTGGCACGTTTGGCACGGCACTCAGATCCTGCTGCTCTGGGCATTCCCGATTGTCGATCCAATTATTCTGCTCTATATCAGTTCCATCGCCCGCGGCGCAATCCTCTTTGCTGTCAATTGGATTATCCAAGCCGACATTCCAGTTTTGCCAATCATCGGTGTCCTAAATGCTTTCAGGTGCGCTATCCCCTTCGCTTTCGACTGGATGATGGTTGATTCTTCGGATCCGGTGGACATTTAACATTTGAGTTCGTCCTCCAGGGAGGTCCTTTGCAGACAAAGGTGGTGGCAAAGGTGATCTTTCTGACAATTTAAATGCAGCCGCACCATCATGTTGAAAGTGTGATCAGGATGCTTTGATGACCTCTTCTATGTCCGAAATGTATCTTACAGCGGTTATCTTCTTGTTTCGAGGGTGAGATTCCTTCTGGGTAGCACGTAGGTTTTGGCTGCCCTGCCACATCTTCAAAACATCGTGAACCTTGGCCATTCTGTGCAATGTGCATTCCTTCACCTCTTTCATCATTTCCGAGTCGTTTTCCATGTTCATCGTATCCAACTCTGGGTCAGTGCCTGCCAAAATCCCGTTATTGGCTCAAGCAGACTGCCTTACAACCACTATTTTGTGAAGGGTCTCGCCTGTGGTTTTTGACTGCCTCCATCCAATAACATCTCGGCCAAGGGAAAAACGGGCCTCCACTCCGACACCACGTGGTAGGATAGAGAATATGACTCGCGCCACTTTGGAGAGATCGGTGTACTGTGAGTGTGTTTCTTCCTGTTGGCGCCATCAATCGGTTATGTCTGGTATCCATAATGTACTACTAATCTACATTGGGTCGGAGTGGTAATCATTGAGATTTGGAATAATTTGTCCCCTGTTATTTGGTGCTTCAGGCGGCGAGTTCAAATAGAGCCTAGCGGCGGTCAATGAGCATGCTGCGCGATCGCTTCGTCCGGGTGTCGTCTCAGCCACATTGTTAGGCATCAACTATTCCTCATCATCATTGGACAAATCATATGGATCAAATGATGATTGATAGGACTCTGATGCCTTTGCAGAGGGGAGGAGATTTTTGTTCGGTACAGTTTGGAGTTTATTGACAGGCACACATTGATGTTTGGCACAGTATTCATTCTCCAGATACTTCAGAAAGACCTCTTGGTATTGTGTAGTCTAGGATGTCTCGTCCTCAGGATTAATATCCATTCCCTTGTCCCACTTTGTAAACGATCACAACTTCCGGAAAGGATCGAGGATGTGTGCGGATATAAGAAGCATGCCCGTCGTTGCAGTCACTTCAGAGTAGTATTTGGAAACCTTCTGTCGAGTTAACTTCACAGCGAAGAACAAGTCTTCTTTCCACTGAGTCTTTTCCTTAGCCAAAGCTCGCATTACGCCAACCATGTGATCGAACATGTCATGGTACACTGTTATGACTTGATGCAATGTCACTGTATGCCCCTTCGACATCCAAAGGGTCCAATATCAAAATGGCCTCAATACTTCCATCACATACTTCACAATCATCCACTCATCCTGAGTTGTGAACAGTGGCCTGTATTCACAGTATTTGGGATGTTGAAGCCTCTAGCTATTGAATTCCCGTAATCAGTATCTGAGTTCGAGCAACTCCAGTGTGGAGTTCCAACCTGTCTTCACATCAATAATCAGAAGTACTGCAATGCTGACTTTAGCGTTTTGACAGTCGATACACTAATTTCGGCAGCCAGGTGTTAGCGTAATCAATACAGCAAGCTTTCTTTGCTATATGAAGGTCAGCTTCAGGACATTCAAAATATCATGAAACACATACTTTCTCAATTATCTTTGCTAAACCTGGTTTCATGGCCGACACAATGTTGATTCTAGCAGTGCCCTCTTTTCGAAGTCTCTGGCTCATCCCAATGTCCATGCTTGCATTCTCTCCAAATTGCTGATCGCGCTCATGGGCTTGCCAAGAATTGGTGCGGCCTTTCACATCGAGACTGCTGATGAATGCACCTAAGCCAGCTGTATGACGTGCGCCATGCATGGTATGTGGTTCCTCGATTCCGGCCACGCGATTTCACAGGCCGCAAGTGTTGATTGCACCTCGAGTGGTATCGAGCATTTTGAGGAAGCATTATCCGCTGTAATACTGAGTAAACGACCGTCGGTAAGCTCAAAACTACACACCACGTCCTTCAAATTTTCAGCCAGCCTTGCTCCAGTATGGTGGCCGTTGACATATCATCGTTAATTAGCTTTAGAAAAGGGAACAGAACAGGTGATAAACCTCATTGAAAGCGAGTTGAACTTCATGCAATGCCCAATTTGCATCCATATAGGAAGCAATGACCGACATTATGGCTAGTTTGTTTGTTGAAGTCCATCCGTCCAAAGCTAAACTAACTTTATTTCGTAACGGCAATTGCTTCTTAATTGCATCCACAGTCAGTGCATATTCCCTCGGCAAATGTTGCTAAAGGTCATAGCCCACCGTAGGACTAGGTTGTCGGGCAATGCCTTAGATGACCGTCATAGCTCAAGATTTGATATACCGTTCCCTGTAATGTCTGCCCAAGCAAATCCTGACATGAGGTAGTGATTCCACGTGTCTTGGTGAAATTCAGAAGTTTCAAAGTCCCTAGCTGCCAGTTTGGAAGGTTTTGTCTGTCATTTCGATTAACATGAATTTAACTGAGTATCAAATCTGATTTTCCTCTGCAAACTTACTATTGTGATTCCTCGACTTCTTTGCGTCTTCAGGATGGGCAAAGCTGTTTCATCCACAGTCGAACTAGTCAATTCAGTAACCTCTGACTCTGTCAATCCGTTTAACTTTGCGATGTGAGCTTTTGCCAGCAAGTGTTTCCCCATTGAGCTGGTCCCATGTATTGATGGATGGTGAAGAACTTGATGACAAACGATACAGATGATGCCAGGGCTGCCGGTCTCCTGAATTCCGCATAGCGAATAGAATCGCCAAGACGGCGCATGTCTAGAATTGTTCCAAGCAATAGGCTGCTTCGACCTTTAATTCATTGAAGCCCATCAAGCATCGAAGATGATTTGCAATATAAGGTCGCTCAAATCGCCAATAAAGAGACGTTCATTTTCGGAAGAGATCATTACCTCGAGCAATGAGGTGTTCAAAGATTTTGCAACCGACATGACGGTAGGAATGAGGATGCTTGGTATTCCAACTCGAGAGACTGCCGAAAATCACTATAAAGTAAAGCCGACCGCGGGTTCTTAAATATTGACTCTACAGCTACAAAGAAAATACTCAGATCAGTAAGACATTGCATGCATATTTGTGTAGTTGAATACAAGGACAGATTGCAACAAATGACCGTGTAATACTCCATTTGGGAACTGCATAATGCAGTATATTGCTGTGTAGCTTTGGAAGCCTTGAGGCACTGTATGCGCTGAATGTTCGGAGGCAGATGCGATATCGTCTCCTGCATTTTTGCCAATACAGGCTGTCGATGCAATCATTGTGGGTTATCTGCGTTCCATTCCGGTTAGATTATCTAAGATGCCAGCGCAGCAATCGTTGACGCTCCGTGGACGCTCATTTTGGAACATGGTTTCTATCTTGATGTCAGCATATTTCCCTAGAGAGGGGGCTAATAGTACGATCATAGATCCTTGTGGTCGCATAGCCAATTGATTTTCCAAGGTGGAAGGCCTATGATCGAGGTTGCTCCATTGACGCTCAGTTTTAGGGCATAGTGACGATGTCATCAACAGCATTTTTGCCTAGAAAGACAGCCAATATTTTGAGTATGTGTTAGTGTCGCCACACTGCCCTCGGACTTTCCAAGATGTATGGCCAAAAGTCCTTGACACTCCGTTGACGCTCATTTTCACGGCATAGTGACTATGTTGTTGAAAGCATTTTGGCCTAGAAAGACGGCCGATAGTTTGCTTATGGGTTAATGTTGCCACACCGCCATGGGATTTTCCAAGATCGATGGCTAACAGTCGTTGATGCTCCATTCAAACTCATTTTTAGAGCATAGTGACGATGTTGTCGAAAGCATTTTTGGCTGGAAAGACGGCAGATAATTCGATTATGTGTTAATGTCGCTGCCCTGCGCTCAGATTTTCCAAGATGCATTGCCAAAAGTCGTTGACACTCCATTGACCCTCATTTTTAGGACATAGTAGTAATGTTGTCGCAAGAGGTTTTGCCATGAAAGATTGCCGATAGCGCGATTAAGGGGTAACGTTGCCGCACAGCTCATGCATTTTCCAAGGTGCAAGGCCAAAAGTCTTTGACGCTCTGTTGACGCTCATTTTTAGAACAGAGCAGAAATGCTGCCACCACCATTGTTCCAGGGACAGTCGGCCGATATTTCATTTATGACATACTGGAACCCCGCAGTCTACTGGATGTCTCATGACGCAATGCTACAACTAATTGACGGTCAGTTAACGCTCATTTTAAGAATGTGGCAACGAGCGTGTGATTTACCTTTTTTGCAATAACGCCAACCTCCACATCCGCTTTGGAAGGATGAGACAATGCAGCCTATCAATTGCTGAATGTGTAAGACACAAAATCGTTGACACTCTGTTAACGCTCACATTAATCACATCGAAACAGCCTGTGTACACCCAATCATTGTATGCAACCAATCATATACTCTGTAGTGACCTCCATTATGGCGTTTGTATGTATTATCGTTTGCATCCAGGAGTTTTGTTACAACTCAATTTCTGATCAACTGCTATCTATGCTATCTAAGTGAGGAATGATGTGGCCCTATCACATTGCTGCGCTTTCGGCCGGCAATTGACGGCATGTGGTTCATTTGACTAGTTTTTGGTAAATATAGCTCGACTTCCTCACCATTCCTTATCCAGCCCCTTCTCCTCGATTTCCAAGATGTACCAGAAGCAATTTCAAATATCTCAACCATGTGCAGCAGGTCTGTGCGGAGAGTTATGCGGTTCGATACAGGGCCAAATGTAGCATGATGGTTGTCGTTCAGATTGATATGTCATGCGCACTGACCGCTCTTTCTATGCCACGTATGACGTCACTCACTTAAATTTTGTTAGCACATTTCAGCATTAATATTGCTTCTGCATTGTGTCTTAACAGTCACTTGCAGAAAGAAACTGCACGTTTTGGCCATCTTACAGTGCGATTTGGATTGTAGAACTTTCACATGGAGCGTTCGACCCTTCCACATGCACAGATGAATTATCATGTCTCACAATGTTGTCATTGAAATCAACAAAAAACTGACATGTAGCGAAATTCGTAGACAGTTGGCTTTTCACCGCGATCGGATGTCAAGGATTCGAGTTTGCATATCTATTCTGCCGCGGACGCAGGAGCCGTTATCATCCCTTGGTCGGAATCCGATATCTATTTTGGAATTTCCTGGAGGCCATATGCAGGGGTAAATCCTTACTGGTTGAACAGAGCTTACTGGTTTAACTGGCTACACTGTCAGCAACGTTGACGAATCGGGCTCCGCAGCAGGTTCAACAGCAGGTATGTTTGATTTTGACTGCGGCTTCACTGAACCTAGCCTGATATGACTACTTCCTGGTTGAGAAGTCCCTGGCGGCCTGTGCGATATTCCGGGGACAATCTCAACATTGTGCATAAGCTCTCCACATGTTGTCGGTGGAGGTGCTGGAGCGTCATCATTCCTTTGCGGCGGAACGACTGCTGGAACCCTCAATTCAAATGTGCCGTCCTTGTTATCTCGTTCATGGAAGTATTCAGCGTCATCCTCCCATCACGGTTGAGCCAATTCATCGAGCTATATCTGCTTCTGCCACAACCTCCCCATGTGCTGCTGTACCGTGTTGTTGATTGTGCCCATCACCCTGCCGGGTTCATCATCTTTGCTATGCTTGCCCTGCTCAGTCTCAACATCGTCCTCATCTTCCCGATTCTCCCCATCGTCGGAACTTACAAGATCGCTCAAACTGTCTCCGATAACAACCAGCATCTCTTCAAACATCTTATTGGGCTCTCTGTACGTCAATCCCGCGATTTCAGCATGCTTCATATCGTCCTGCTCTTGCTCAACCGCTGCCTCAGCATCTTCAACTTGCTTTCTTGCCACAGCGGTCTCTCTCTCAACGTAATCCCCAATCCATTTCTCTGTCTCTTCATTCGTTAAGAAGTGCGTTTCTCGTCCTTTCTCTGCCGCAAGCTTCTTGTTAGATCTCAAGCTGCGCAATGCCCCAAGTGTTCAGATGGTCTCTGCATCCGAGGTGCTCTTGCCTTCATTCGCATGATGACGTGGTTGGGTTGACCACTTTCTCGATTTGCCATATCTGCCAGGTGGAAGTGGCCAAAAGTTGTTTTTCGGAGCATTTACCATTGTAGTATGCTTGGATTTTGTAGTTGGGCGAGATGTTGGGCGTTGCAAGTTATGGACAATATGGAGGCAAGCTGCGTTATGTATGTCAAGGTTGGTACGTTCACTAATCTTGAACAAAGCAAAATCTTCCTCTTGACCGTCAATAACTCAGGAATAGTGACGCCAACCATACAACATGACATGATTGTTGGCGTCATTGTCATGCAATATCCCGGGGAGTATTCGAGACAAACATCAGCAGATGTCCTTTCCCTTGCACAACATCCTATGAATATATAGCGATTAGGCGATTCTGGTGGTCGTACACCGCAGTTCATCCCTGTAACCAAACACGCATCCTCAGGCCGACTTTTTGCAACTTCCGGGGCTGTGGGATACCCCTGCCACATGCAGCCATACTCAGCAGGATTCATCTTGAGCATAACGATCGTTTTGGCTGCTACTTATTCCATTCTCACAACAAGCTAACTATATAGTCCTCAAGGCTTTCCACTTCCTCTCGTTATCATCTTCCTCTCCGATTCTTCACCAGCACATCATGGATACACAACCACCTCCGCCAGGTGAGAGCGGATCTAATACCGGCCGATTGGCGGGCGCTACAACATATACGGATATCTTAGGCCCACAACAAGAGTGCAGAAACAAGTTAGTTCACCGCAGCGCTGCCAATGCAGCCATCAAACATGACCCAGGATGCCCATTTACATATCGTCCGCAAGACTGGAAGCAGGAAAAATAACAAGCAGCATGCAGTGGGATGTGAGTATATCCATATCGAGGTAAAGGGCAGGGAATTAACTGTATAAGGTACATCGGGTGTCCGTAGAGAGCTACATAACAAATTTATCGCTGCCCGTAACGGGAAACCTCCATGTTCAGCAAAGGGATTTGTCCGCACTATCCGCGAAATCGAACATCATGATGTTGTCAGCTCTGGAATTTCCGCAGATGGGTTTCCCATTAACCATCCCGGTGAGTGGATGAAGCAGTGATTAATCATCTCAGAGGAGGCCACGGAAGAGTATATGGTAGAGGTAACAGCTGAAGTTCATTGTTAGAAACACCAACTAATGTCTTGTAGGTTTTCAACATGTCTGGAACAATGGCTAGGCAAGGAGGTCGGGTACAGCTGGAACAGTCCGACATGCACCTGGCATTGAATATGGCCAAAATGGCGAAAGAATTTTCACGTGCCGCAATCTAGGAAACGAAATATCTCATTATGAAACAACGCACCGAGGTCCGAGAAGAGATGATGCGGGGTGTTGAGTTTCCTGGGCACAAACAGGTGAAGGCTGCGATACAAAGAATCCCGGCAATGCTTCTTCAAAGCCAAACGTCCGGCTGCCTTCCGTGCCAGAATGGCACCGCAAAGAATCCGCAGACACGTTGGAGAGGCAATGGAAGATGTGCACCTCTACCCGACCGACGCACAGAGCGGACTGCAGTGCGGACTCCACTCCTTCCCGGCATGTCACACACCCCAAACGGTAACACTTCTGGAATTTGAACTTCTCAAATCGTCTATTTGACTGCCAGATATTCGTATTCAAATACAGCTCTTCCGTGTACGGAATTTTTCGATGATTACGATACCAAGCACGATACTGATTTCGATCCAGATATTCTGACTGATGAAGGTTACTACACTATCAGTGGTGCGGTAATGCAGCTAACAATCATTTCGAAGACAACAGCAGCGGATTGAGAGATCCAGCAACTGATGACGAGCATTGAGCGAAAGACACGGGATTTTGGTGATTATTATTAAATATATCTAGGTATTATTAAAGAACAACGTAGTGATCAAGAAGAAAGGAAACAAAAACGCTAGAAAGGCAGCCAAAACAATGTGAATGACAGACTGTTCGAAATTGAATGATTGCATATGGCGGATACAGCCATGGCCAAATGAGCGTCAAAGGAGCGTCTACGATTTTTGGTCATGCTTTCTGGGAAATCACACCTCCGATAGATTGTAGTCAGTCATAGAGGAATCATTGGCTGCCTTTATAAGGAAAACAGATTGCAATACCCTCCCTGCCCCATCATGAAAATGAGCGTCAACAGAGCATCAACGCTTTTTGGTCATGCTTCCTGGGAAATCACACCTCCGATAGGTTGTGGTAAGTCATAGAGGAAATCCTGGCTGCCTTTATCGGCAAAACAGATTGCCAGAGGAAATATCGTTGACGCTCTGTTGATGCACTGTTGTCGCTCATTTTCAGGATGTGGTTGAGCGCGTGAGTATGCTTGTTTCGAACGTCAAGGCTGCTAATATGTCGAAAATGAACTGGGACCTACCAATGTCATTATTATCCGATTAACAGTAGCATATCTGAATGCGACCATCAATGTGACACGCGAAACGCAGAATGGGAGATTGGAACCGACGGGAGTAGGCAAACCCGGCGAAACCCGCAGGTTGACGGGTATGGGTCCTGCGTTGCCCCGCCAAGAGAAGGAGGTTCGGGTTTTTGGACGGGTCTGGAACCGAACTGACCCGTTTTTCTGGTACAAACCCGGTCCGCTGGCGGGTTACCCGGACCTGTTGCTAACACTAATCTTCAGATTGCACTGAATACTTGCTATAAGGATGTTACTGACACCTGGTGATCGAAACCAGTTCATTGACTGTCCGAACGATTAAGTCCGCATTGCAGTGCTAGTGATTGTGGATGTGAACACAAGTTGGAACTTGAGGCAGGAGTTGCTTGAGCGAGCCTACTGATTTCGAAAATTGACTTGTGATTGTCTCCAAAATACAGAATACAGTGATCACCGCCCACTCTGCACCTCCCAGGATCAATGCACCATTGACAGGAAAGCCATCGGAGTATAGAGGTCGTTCCGATATTGGATCTTGTGGATTGAGAAAACACATAATGTCACATTGCAATATGTCTGCACAGTGTACAAAGACATGTCAAATCTCATGGATGGTGTTATGCAAGCTTTTGGTAGGAAGAAGCCTGATAGGAATGAAGACTCGTTCTTTGCCGTGAAGTCAACTCGACAGAAGCTGTTGAGATCGTATGCTGAAGTGACTCCATTGATGGGTATACTTCTCATCTCAGCACATATCCTCGATCATTTCCCAAAGTTGAAATCGTACAGAATGTGTGACACGGGAATGGATATCAATCCTGAGCATGACACATCTTATCCTGCCCAAAAGCAAGAGGCATTTCTGAAATATGTGGAGAATGAAAACTGAGCTAAACATGAATGTGTGCCAGTCATGGATCCTGAATGCGTACCCAGCAGCAATCTCATCCCCTCCGCAATGGCGTCAGGATACAGTCAATCATTCTTTGACCCATATGATTTGTCCAGCAATGATGGGGAATACTGAACGCGTAACAATGTGGGTGAAATGACACCCGGGTGAAGTGATCGCGCAGCACTCTTATCGCTTGCTGCCAGGCATTATTTCAATTCGCCGCCCAAAGCACCGAAGAACTGGAGGCATGTCATTCTAATCTGAAATATTACAACTCCAACCCAATGGAAAGTGCAAGCATATTGTGGTCACCGGACTCAACCAACGGGTGGCGCCAACCAGAGAAAACACACTCACAGTACACTGATCTCTCCAAATGTGGCACCGAGCATATTCTCTATCATACCAGATGGTGTCAGAGTGGAGGCCATTATTTCACTTTGCCAGGATGGTATCGGCAAGAGGCAGTCATGCACGACAGGCGTGACACCTCGGGAAAAATTCGTAAAAATCCAGTTTACTTGAGCCAATCACGCGATGTTGGCAGGACATGATCCCACATTGGATAGAGCAAATACAGAAAACGAATCCCGAATGAAGTATCATGCGGTGGAATGGACACTGCACAGAATGGCCAACGTCCATGACATTTTGGAGATGTGGCAGGGCAGCCAAAACCTACGTGCTGCCCATAAGGAATCTCGGGATCAAAACAACCAGATGAAAGTTGTAGGATATATGTTGGACACAGAAGAGATCATCAATGCATCCTTCTAACTGTTTCAACATGAAGGTGCAGTTGAATGAAAATTGTCTGAAAGATTACCTTTGGGACCAGCATCGACAGCAGAGGACCTACCTGGTGGACAAATTCAAATAATAAATTTCGGCCCAATCAGAAGACTCAGCCATCATGCAGTCAAAAATGCTGAGGATAGCGCACCTGAAAGCATTAAGGAAACAGATAATTGGCCTTATCTGAAATGGCGACATGGATACGCAAAATGACAGTGGAGATGATAGCACGGCAGGTGTTGAATCTTATATAGAGCAAGACAATGGCATCGAGGGTCTTGAATACCAAGCGCAGCAGGATGTGAGTGCCGTACCAAATGTTTGCAGATTCAGTCAGCCAAGATGGAAGTCAAAGAGACATGCTATACAGATGTTGGTGACGCTCAATGCAATCAATATGAGTAGGAATGAGAGAGTGAAACAAAAGTTGGACAGAATGCATCTATGATTCACATGCTGCTTTATGTAGCTTGACCAAGAGTTTCATTTGGAGATATATTATCAGTCAATTGTCAGCAGTAGCTTGTGGATATCAGTTGATTACCAGATGTATGGCAGGCGCAATGAATCATTTGGCAAGATATATAAATTTTAGTAGTGTGAGAGCAAACAGTGCTAGAATGTTACTGAGCTCAGGTTTGCCACAGGGTTGAGTCTCAATCTCCCAAAATGACAACTAATATGTTGAAATCATGATGACAACAATTGTAGATGGCAACAGGAATTGAATGCACAATACATTCGAGTGAACGTCAATGGAGTGTCCATGATTTGTAGTCGTGTATGTTCGGTAATTCAACAGTGATTTGGTCGCGCTTATGCATAACTGACGGATCTCCAGCGTTCACCAGCAAAGCAACAGTGACACGGTCACCGGCCAATTCTAAGAATGAGCATCCAAGGAGTGGCAACTGTTTTCAACTTTTCATCTCGGGTAATTTCTGTTCCGATTGGTTGCAGACATCCATTTAGGCGATATTGGCAGCCATTACTGCCAAAAACTACAGTGACAAGCACCCTGTCACATCCTGAAAATGAGTGTCAATGGAGCATCTACAGATTTAGGTCTTGGATATTTGGTAATCAAGGTGTCGGGCGGATCATTGCCCTCATAACGGAATTATCACCCGCCTTGATTTGCAAAATTACCATATATTGAAAGTAATACATGGATTCCAAATCAATCAATATTGCAAACTGCAAAACATGCAAAAATATATTATTGGTTGTTGAAAACGTGATTTTGATATGATACAATTAACAAACTGCAAAAACAAGACACTTATATGAATCTAGAGATGGACCCACTGGGCAACCCGCTGGCAGCCCGCCCTATTGAGACATGCTGGGAGATTACCATTGAAACATACCCGAGTTGATTGTTCTGATTTATTGCTGACACAAACTGGCAATTTGCCAATGTTTCTATTTGGAACCGTACCAGGTCCTGAGGTGATGGTCTGGAACCTTCACTAACACTCGCTCCAAGAGATTGTCGAATCTTCCTTGATTACGACCTAAAGGTGAATTCCCGCACATGGTTGATCACGGCCTCCATGTGGGTATCCAGAGGTGCCCGATTACCACCTCGAAATGAATCCCCACACTAGCTCCATCACTATCCCGGTGTGCATCTCTAAGTTCTATCGCTTACATCCTCTAACTGTCTCTCCAGATATGCGCTATTACCATGGCCAAGTGCATCTCGAAACATGCTCGATCAGGGCCTTGGAGTGTAGCCCTGCGTCTCCTCAGATGTCATTGTCGGCCGCACCTCGAATTGCTGTCACACACCGCCTGCAGCCAGTCCTGACATACTGTGTGTGGATTGGAAGCCACATAGATACATTGATACATAGATGAGGATACAAACTGAATACATGAGTTTTAAAAATTGTTTGATAATATGTAGTAGCTATGATTTCCAGGTGCACCAGCCACGTTCTCAAACAAGATGTTGCATTTGCTGGATTGCTCAACTGTGATTCGAGGTGTACCCAGATGTGTCGCCGGTGCTCCCAGACTTGTTGTCGGCACTCCCAAGCTTGTCACCAGAGCTCCCTGGTGCTCACAGGTGGACCCAAAGTTCTTTCCAGCGCTGTGAGGTGTTCACTCACTTATCAGAATCACTCCCTTGGTACTCCTGTACCAATCATCAGAGATCGCAGTTACTCTGAACACTGTCCGGACTGCCCTGCTGGGGTCTGATGCTCTCCTGAAATTGTCCTCTTTAAGTTTGCACTCCACATCCTCTCAGACACTACTGGAGGCTCCCAGTAACTAAAATACATTTTGCTGATGCAAGGTATTAAATGATGACCTTGCTTCCTCTTGAGGGAATTGATATGTTGACCACTTTAGTGTTACCACTGGTTCCGGATTATCCATCAGTGGCCCAGGTGAAATCCGGACCAGAGCCTATTGCCCAGGTCAGGAACAGCGAAAGAACATGAAAGGAGTACCTTCTGACCAATTTTTCTGGCACCAGTCACAATCCGACGAACTTGCCTCAGTTGGAACCGCACTGTGATTCATTGTACTGTTGGTCCCTGTTCGGCACCATTGCTGTGTTTGGGTACTGATTGTGTTGTGCCATGATCAAAATATAGATTCCGCAGTTTCAGGAGCTCTTTCATCCCAGGGCTCCAGATTTGTGATTGGACCAACTTTTGTTGAATCAATGTGAAACCATGCCAGATTGTAAGCGAAATTCACAGGTTTTCAATAGCAACCCAACCAATATGGGTTGGCTAGAGAGTATAAATGCGCCAGAGGACAGACCGGCTGATAAGGCACAGTGTATGTATTCATCATGTGTTGTTATGATCAGAAGTCTGATATGTAATCGGGGCCAAAGTTTTAAGTTTGACATGACAGGTTTTTGGTTGTAAAACAGGCCCAATTGCAATGGTCCGGGTATTTGGCGTGGTAAGATCCATTGCAACAGTTCTGTTCTGGTGGTGATCGGAACCTCAACTGAACTGGTAATTTGGACCCGATTCCGATGCTGAGCGACATGCGAAATGTCTATTCTGCATCTTGTGATTAGATTCAATGGCCTCATCCCTGACCATCTGGAAGAGTTTGTACTTACTCTGTATTCAATGAGACCATATACGCCGGATACTCAGTTGTTTATATCTTCCCCAATTCTATTGTGAATTCTTTGACTATTATTCACAAATGTATTCCATCTGCGTTCAAGCCCACCTGCTTATTCTATTGATACACACATTCCAGATCTATTTTACCATTTCCATAACAACTTTGGGTGCAACGAGGATAGTATAAATGGCTGGTAGTAACACCTTGAGCCACATGCTTTTCCACAGGCCAAGCAAGAAACAACGAATCGTAATATCCAGTTATTTGTATAATCTTCAATCCATGTAGCTTTCCACAGTATGACCGGGAATTACTGAATCAAATTCCAAGAGGTAGTGTGATCAATCCCTCAGCATGGATGCAGTAACCTCTATGTTGATTGCCGATATTTATCTGGTTTTCACCACGATTTGAGCCAGTGTGAGATGGACAAAAACCGTATGATGGACATGGAATGTTCTACATAATAACATTTCTTGAACCAATGGTCACTTAAAGTCAAATGATGCTTTTATAACTTTCTTTGTTGAAGTGACATCATAGATGTCCAATGCATTATTCATAATAACTGCTGTGGATACATCAACATAGTTCAATCAAATCCCTCAGCTCATCATCGGGCTAACCCTCACAACAATCCCCTGAATCATTTCGCATTGAGTCACTATGCTTTGCCTCCGATCACCCTTGTTCATTGTCCTGCACATCTACTGATAATTCTGAATGGTTGTATTCATCTTGAAGATCATTTCGTTCGAAGTTATTATATTTCCAGGGCTGCCTTGCTTCCCTAACCTTGGTCACAAATAGTCTTGGATACTATTCTTTGGCTTTGTCACAACCATTGTGATGTCATTCCAACAATCCTTGATTATAGCTATGATTATAACCAAAATCATTTCCCATAGGATACATTCTTCCATCTCAAGGTGTATATTTATCAATTTTGAAGTAGAAGACATGAATTATTTCTTGGAAGTAGGATATTCATTCAGTATGAATGCTTGTATTATTACATTCTCAGACTGTTTAATACTATAATATTAACGATCGTGCAACAAGTTGCCATAATGGGAGTACTATGATTGATAATCCAATTATGATCAGAATATCGTAAATCTGGTCGATTGGTGGACATTGCAAACGTACCACTTGCTGCATATTGCGGAAGTAATCTCTTCCTTGGAATCACACCACTCAGTAATATCAGCTTCCTTGTAAGCACAAGCCCACTCATCTGCCCATGATTAATAATCATTGGGGTATTTTTGAAATACTAGATCGTATGATTGAAGCAATTGTCAGTTGATACCTAATTGTTGATATTATTCAACTCAAGGTGGTGGGGTTTCGGCTGCCCAGTGGGAGACAGGCTTTTCCAGATCATGATTGGGCGTTTCGCATAGTATCATATCTATTGAACCAAATATCTTGCAAGGTTCATGTTGGAATAGATTTGGTTTATATCCTGCTAAGTAAAATATGTTGATTTTATTTTGCATACAACTATATATATTCTTCCCATGCAGCTGCCAGGGGAAAACATTGTAGTAATGGATATGTGGTCGTAGAAATGGAATAATTCTAGGTCCATATTGCCTTGTATGGAATAGGAATGCAGCATACTCTGATGACATTTAGCAATGGTTCCAACCTGCTAGAACAGTTCCGGGTTTGGTTTGGGACCGGATCCAAACCATTGCAAAGGGTTTTCCCACACTGTAACCCTGACTGTTGCAATTGGGCCAGTTTTCCCACCAAAAACCCTGCATTTCAAACTAACAACTTTGGTCCCAATGAACTATTTGAGTTCTGAATGCATTGTGACATGGTGAGTACATGCATTGTTCAGTGTGATCCGGACAGTCACCTCCCTGTTTCAGATTTGCGATCCGACCAATAATCGTGGAGTTGATATTCAAAACCCCCCAACTTCGCTCAATATTTGCCCGTATTTCACCGCCACTCAACAAATATCAGTCGGGTCACAAATCTGAATGCTGGAGGAGAAAGCGCTCGTAAAACTGCACACTCTGCCCATTCATTATGTCATAATACAATCAGAACTCAAAAACTTAATTGCAGCCAAACATCAGCAAAATGTATTTTAGTCACTGGAAGCCTCCAGGAGTGTCTGCGAGAATGTGGAGTGTAAACTTAGATGCGTCAGTTTCAGGAGAGTATGAGACCCTAGGAGGGCATTCAGGCTGGCATTCGGAGTAACTGGGATCTCTGATGACTGGAACAGAAGTATCATGGGAGCCATTGTGATATGTTCGAGAACACCTCGGAGCGCTGGAGAGAACTTTGGGTACACCTGGGAGAACCTGTGAGCGCCAGTGACTAATCTGCGAGCGCAGGTGACAACGCTGGGAGCTCCTGGGAGCGCCCGCATCGAGCCTGGGAGCACCGGGAATCGCTGTATAGCAGTCTGCGAAAAACAACATCTTCTTCGGGAACGTTGCTGGTGGACCTGGATATCATTGCTACTACTTATGGTTCAATGATTTTTAAAACTCATGTATTCAGTTTGTATTCTCATCTATCTATCTATATAGCTACCCATCTACACGCAGGATATCTGGACTGCCTGCAGACGGAACTTGAAAGCAATTCGAGGTGCGCCTGAAAATGACGATGGAGTGGTGCCAGAGGTACACTCGGAGGCCGGGATCGAGCGAGTTTGGAGATGCTCTTGGAGGCGGTAATGGAGAGTAGTTGGACATACACATGGAGGGCGTGATTAAGTGAACTTAGAGATGCACTCCGAGATCATGATCGAACAACTTTGAAGATGCACTTGGAAGCCATGATTGTGCGAACTTGGAGGCCGTATTCAAGCGAGTTTGGAGATGCATTTGGAGGCCAAGATCAAGTGAACTCCGGGATGCACCTGGAGGGCCTGGTTGAGAGAGTTTGGAGATGCACTTGGAGGGCAAAATTGTCCGAACTTGGAAGCAGAATCAAGCGTGATTGGTGATACAGATTGCAGCCCGTGATGGAGATAGAATGGACTAGTACTTGGAGACAGTCGATGGACGGCGTGCAGGGTGCTGAGACTCTATTCATCATTTAATTGACTCCCAAATGTGGGAATGTGACACGGTGACATTACCTTTGTGCTCTCTTGGTTAGCTGGCTGATGGCGGTCAATCGTGTAGGGAGGCATGCCGGTAGCTGAAGCTACATTCATGGGTCCACTCGTAATCATCAGAATGATGGGAAGACACCAGTGTTCCTAAGCGGCCAGGCCGGCCCGGCTTTGCATAGGCTGGGCCGGGCCGCCCTTAGCGGTGGCTTTTAAATGAGGGCCGGGCCTGCAGGCTTTTTCTTGGCGGCCGGGTGGCCGATCTGCAGGCTTTCTTTTGGCGGCCGGGCGGCCGATCTGCAGGCTGTTTCTTGGCGGCCGGCCGGCCTGCAGGCTTTATTTGCCAACGTATAAGTTCAATCGAACAAGCATAAACATATTTTGTTTAAATGACACCCATTGCTGCTGCC
>Ga0307512_10003142_pt1 | contig 19642 bp, 22 predicted proteins | sample 14_EM_MG_FD_200267 | JGI IMG/M metagenome (GOLD analysis project Ga0307512, IMG submission 200267) | Populus trichocarpa ectomycorrhiza microbial communities from riparian zone in the Pacific Northwest, United States - 14_EM | ecosystem: Host-associated > Plants > Roots > Unclassified | place... | reverse complement strand
TTCACCAGCTTTATGTAGCTTGACCGAGAGTTTCAGTTAGAGATGTATTATGGGCGAATGGTAAGAAGTAGCTTGTGAATATCGGTTCATAAATAGATGCATAGCAGGCGCAATGAATCTTTTCGCATGAATCTTTTGGCATGATACATCAATTTTAGTTGTGTGAGAGTGAACAGTGCAACATGATTACGCCGCTCGGCTTTGCCACAGGGCCAAGTCATAATCAAGCAGAAAAACAATCGATGAAGTCAAATCAGGATGAATACAATTATCGATGGCAGCAGATGTTGAATGGACAATACGATAGAATCAGCGTCAACGGAGCGTCAACGATTTGTGGTCTTGTAAGTACGGTAATTCACCAGAGACTTGGTCGTTGTTATGCATAACAGACGTATTGGCCGCTTTTATTGGCAACAGGGATAGCAACACGGTCACCGCCCCACTCTTAGCATGAGCGTCAACGGAGCGTCAACGATTTGTGGTCTTGTAAGTACGGTAATTCACCAGTGACTTGGTCGTTCTTACGCATAACGGACGTATTGGCCGCTTTTATTGGCACAAAGGATAGCAACACGGTCACCCCCCAATTCTTAGCATGAGCGTCAACGGAGCGTCAACGATTTGTGGTCTTGTAAGTACAGTAATTCACCAGTGACTTGGTCGTTGTTATGCATAATGGACATATTGGCCGCTCTTATTGGCAAAAAGGATAGCAACACGGTCACCGCCCCATTCTTAGCATGAGCGTCAACGGAGCGTCAACGATTTGTGGTCTTGTAAGTACGGTAATCCACCAGTGACTTGGTCGTTGTTATGCATAACGGACGTAGAGGCCGCTGTTGTTGGCAAAAAGGATAGCAACACGGTCACCGCCCCATTCTTAGCATGAGTGTCAATGGAGTGTCAACGATTTTTAGCTTTGCATCTTGAGTAAGTTATGTTCCGATTGGTTGCGGACATCCATCTATGAGATATTGGCAGCCTTTACTCGCAAAAACAACAGCGACATGCTCCCTGCGGCATCTTGAAAATGAGCGTCAACGGAGCGTCAACAGTTTTAGGACTTGCATATTTCGTAATCAAGGCGTCGCGCGGAACTTCGCGTGCATAACAGTATTATTGACCGCCTTGCTAGGCAAAAATACCATATATCGAAGGTGAAACACAGATACCAAATTAATCGACATTGCAAACTGCTCAACAAACAAAAGCACATTGTTGGTTGCTGTAAATGCAATTTCGATAAGATACTATTAACACACTGCCAATTCAAGAGCCTTCTATGAATCAATTGATGGACCCGCTGGGCGACCCGCTGACAACCCGCCCAATTCAGACGGGTTGGGAGTTTACCATGGAACTGTACCCGAGTAGGCAGTTCGGGTTAATTGACGACCTGGACTGCCAATTTGGCAACGGTTCAGTTTGGACCGGGACCCAGACCCGAAGTGACGGTCTGGAACCGTTGCTAACACTAAGCCCACACTGTTTTTAGTGTTATATCGATGGGACTCATCAAAAATCCTAAAACTCTGTGCACAGTAGGAGAGTTGGCCGTAACATAATAGTTTCGCTCTGGATGTTGTGGTATCATACGCCACACGGTGGATATTCCATCAGTTTCCAGGCTCGTCAATACTTGTGTTCAGATCCTTGTGGGTGAGATTCGCATTTTTGGTGTGCAATAAGTTAATGAGTTTGAAATCAGTTCCATGTGTCATCTCATTGATAACACTTTTGAAGGTCTCAGCCACTCCGGGCATTGTTACCACTAGGATTTGTTCAAGGGCTGAGATCATTGCTGGAACCCCGTGGGGTGGTGTTGACTGGATCGCCAACAGGCGGCGGGGCACAGAATTCAATCTCTCGAGTGGATACCACTCCCGCTCTTCACCGACAATGCCGGGAAAGTCGTTGTGCGCCAATATCACCCAATGTTCATGGGTATTCCCTTATATACTGGACAGTGGCAACTCCATTACAACTTTCCCAGTCACCAATTTGCAAAGCATTGCCACTGCAACCGAGGTGAAAGTCTTTCCATGACCCATTTCATCCGCCACTAGCGCTCCTGGCATATCAGCATCCCGAACCCATCTTTTCACGATGAACCAGATGGCCGAAACCTGGTGCGCCAAAAACTTAGTTCCGAGCAGGCAAGGAATTGAATACTTGTGGCCTGGAACATGGTCATCTGTTTATTGGTGAATAGGATGCGCATTCAGCAGCCTGACTGCTTTATCAAGACACTGGTGTTCAAATTCGTTGACGATTGTATTGCAAACCGTATTTGGTACTGAGCTTGTATTTTCTGGATCAAGGACCTCCTCGCCATCCTCCACTTGCTCCTGAACCTCCCTTGCACTTTTGTTCGTGTTCATTTCGTCCTCAATGATCTCGTTCTGTTGCTCGGATGTAAGCTGGGTAGATAAGCTCATATTCCGGCACTCCTGAAATTCATCTCAATGTTAGGTATTTCACCGAGAAGTAACCATTTGAACGAATACATATGGATGGAATATAATCAATTCTATTCTTTCAATCAAAACTTACATTATTACAAGTATCATTCTTGTGCCCACCATCCTCCTCTCCCTTCTCTTCTCCCACTCTTCCATCCTCTTCGAAACCTTCCAAAGTCTATGCATAATGATTAGCAGTTGCTCACGTCTAGCCTTGACACGGCTAGTGTGGATTACCCTTGTCGGCCTAATTACATGCTCGGCAATTACCTTCCCTGTCGCTCTCATCATTTCTACCACAAATATCTTCACATTATGTCCAAGCATCAACTAGAAAGCATTTGAAAGGCAACAGTTGTACGAAATCTGGCCATACATAGGGTCATTGATCATTTCCCTGTGTTTGTATATTCACATAGACTCTTCTTCCAATTCGTCCTGCTCCAAGGTGCACTTGAACAATGATGTGAGAATGTATGGCTCTTTCGTGCCGCCGTTTGTGTCAATGAAATCAACCAACTCCTCCCAGTGGCTCACATCTGTATACGAGGCTTGGAGTTGTTTGGGGGTTAGAACCATCTCCTTGCCATTCGATACCCAGTGAATCATAACCGTGAACTTTGTCTTTGGGAACTCTGGGAGGTTACTTCTCACCTTTTTACCTACCCACTCTCCCAAATCCGTTGCTGGTCGCTTGTTGCCTCGCCTTCCCTTTTTCCTCGCCTCTCGAAATTGCGCTTGCACATTTCTTCAAGAACATCTCCACCCACTGCCGGCGAATCCATTCAGCATTATTGAAATTAACCAATGGCAGCCATCTCTCGAATGGCACGAAAAAATCTGTAAATGCCGTCTCCCAGTGCAGGGTTCAATCTCAAACTTGTTTCAATCTGTTCAGCCCCCGGATAATGGACCGATGCTTCTTCCCGAGATACCCCGCCACACATACTTTCTTCCACTTGTTGAATGCACTGTAGTTGGCCTGCCCCATCTTTTTGGCAAATTGCTCCAAGGAGAACTCTGTTTGCTTCAGGATAATTGGGGGTTTGCCTTCTGCACTGCCCATGTCCGACAAATCGTCACTCGTATCTGCTGCATCATATTCATCGTAGGACATCTCCGGCAATGGGGGCAAGTCCGCAATCCCTGCGACATATGTTTTCTGCGGTTCCGCTGGCAGCTGGAATCTTGTGATCTGGAGGCTTATGGGGTGTCTCCCAGGGGTGCCAGAAGGAGGTTGAGGTGGAGGAGTCGAGCTGGAAGATGTTGGGTGATTGAGTGGATGATGTCCTGGCGGTCCTGGAGGCACTCTCCGTGCACCTGGAGATGACGGCCCTTGTCCTGCGAACTGCGGAGGGAGGAACATTTGAGATCCGCCAAAACCACATTGGTGCAGGTCACATCCTTGCCACAGTGGCCCATAACCAGGATATTGTTGGCTTTTGCTGCTGGTCGGTTGCGAACTGTGTGTCATGTTGAATGGAGACTGGTGATAAAATTGTGGAGCGCCTGGAAATGGCTGCTGTGAAGGAGGGTAACCGTACCCTTGCGGCGAATGATATTGATTGGGGTTTCTCCCAAATTGACTGTCTTTGCGTGTGGCATGTCGTGAACATTTATCTGGTGATTCTGAATTGTTGTCACCGCGTCGTTGTGAGCCGCTTAGGCCACCTGGTGGAGCCATATTCACTGTCTTCGGTGGAGATCCTTTCGTCGACAAGCTCTGTGGAACAAAGACAGTGGTAAAGCACTATAGATGCGAGATGAAGTATAGAATGAATTGGAGTATGGTTGAGTATATTGCAGGTAGCAGTGACCTTCAGCGGAATGAAGGGCTTCTTATATCCTATTCTGGTGTCACGATCTGTGGTGTTTCACTACACCTTTCATCCATGATACCAACCTGGGCCTTGAGAAAAAGAAACCTTAGTCGCACACATCCAGCCTTTCTTTGCTATATGCTCGAACTCATATACTATGATATTGGATTTCTGCTCACCTTCGTATGCATCGATGACTGTACAAGTCATAGATGGGATATGATCTGATATCTCCAGGAACGCAACAAGAACTATATCCAGTATGAAGGTTAGCACGACTAGGGCGATTACACATAAGTTGTGCATGGACGACCTTGCAACCTTAGTCAATAGGAGGCCTGTGAGTCGAGCAGCAACAGTGATTGCTTTCTATTGAGCTCCTTGCCTATACATCTTAGTTCTTCTCATGATCCATGCTCCAGTCAAGCACCGTCACTGAAGCAAACATCCTACCAGCCTTATCAGTTCATGATGATTAGTGTTTGCAATGGGTCTGGGTAACCCGCCAGCGGTCGGGGTTTGGCCCGCAAAAACGGGTTACTTTGGTTCGAGACCTGTCCAGAAACCCCACCCACTGAGTGTTGGCGGCCCACAACCGGACCCATACCCGTCAACCCGCAGCTTTTGCTGGGTTTGGCTGGACCCTTCGGTTGCAATGTCGGGTGCTGCATTTTGGGTTTTTCTATTTATGGTCGCATTTAGATATCCTACTGTTAATTGCAAAATATTGACTTTGGTATATGATTGACTATTTGACATGTATTGACTGCCATTATACTCAGAAAGAGGAGAGACACCCTTCCGGCCCAATTCTAAAACTGAGCCTCAACAGAGCGTCAATGACTTTAGGTCTTGTGAGTGAAGTAATTAAAATGTGATTTGGTCATTGCTATCCATCATTGACATACTAGGTGCCTTTACTGGCAAGAAAGGAAGATGCACACACCCGGCCCCATTTTGAAAATGAGGGTCAACGGAGTGTCAATGATATTTGGAGTGTCATCATGGGCAATCAAAGTGTGATGAGGCCGTTATTGTCTGTATACGATGTTTTGACCATTTCCATAGGCTAAAACGCTCATCAACTCTTGGTTGCGGCATTGTAAATGAAATGAGTTGTGACTGCCTGGGAGGCTGTCGCGCAAATATCTCTTGCTTATCTGCCTATCATGGCTGCCAATTCCTCATTTATAGGTGTCTGTGATCAAGAGCCATTTGGATTACCCGAGATGCAAGACCAGAAATCGGTGACGCTCCATTGACGCTCATTTTGAAGATGGGGCAGGGAACGTGTTGCTTTCTCTTTTGCCTATAAAGGATGCCAATACTCCGATTATGTGTATTCACTACCAAGTTGCGTTTGTATTACCTGACTTACTGGATCAAAAATCATTGATGCTCCGTTAACGCTCATTTGCAAGATGGGGCAGGGAGCGTTTTGCGTTCTCTTTGCCATATAAACGATGCCAACACTTCCATTATGAATATTCACTACCAAACTGCGTTTTTATTACCCAACTTAGAGCACCAAAAATTGTTGAAGCTCCGTTGACGCTCATTTTGCCATGGGCATATCCACAATATACCATCTTTTCATTTGGCAGAATACATCATAACAATATTTTGACAGCCTTTCTGTCTTCTTCAGGTACTATCTTCTTTATCACTTCATTGTTCTTTAATAATACATATAAATAGGTTCTTTAAAACATGCCATAAAGTGTCTGGCAACTGGTGATAATACTACACTCAAAAATTACATTCGTTACGATCCATGTTCATTTCCACTGGCGGTTTCACTCAATTGGCTGCTGTCATCTGCAAAATGGATGTTAGCTGTATTACCATGCAGCAGATAGTGTACTAACCAGTGGATGTTCCTTCATCATTCTGCAAATGTGGAATAAAATCTCCATTGTGCTTGCTATCGTCTGCATATGTATCATGATTGAAAAATTGATCGCCGGGAAGGGGAGCATGTTTATATTCATATCTGGCTGGCGGATTTGGAATGTTGGAACTTTGGGCGCGATTTTTGTCAGCGGATGGCGCGGGTGGCGTTCTTGGTGGATGTGGTGTTAGTTCTGGTGTCGGCTATTTCCGTCAGACTTGAGGAGGTGCATCCGTGCCTGTGAACCTCCAGGGTGTACGTGGATTCTTCGCGGTGCCATTTTGGCAAGGAAGGCAGCCATCGGTTAGATTTTCATACACCATCGCTGGGTGTCGTTCTATCGCAGCTTTCACCATTCTATGCCCAGGAAATTCAACACCCCGCATCTTCTCTTCCCAGACTTCTCTGCGAGGTTTGTCGATCAGGTGTTGGGTGTTCTCTATCGCAGCACGCGAAAACCCTCCTTTGGCCAATTCCGCCATATTCAAGGCCAGGCGCATGTCTGACTGTTCTACCTGTACCCGACCTCCTTGCCTCGCCATAATAGCAGACATGTTGAAAACCTACAAGATATTAGTGGCTGCTTCTGAAAGTGAGAATCGGCAATTACCTCTACAATATATGCTTCAGTAGCCTCCTCTGAGGTGTTTACAGCGTTTTTCATCCATTCCCGGGGACGCTTATCACCAAATTCGTCCGCGAAGATGCCAGAGCTGATAACATCGTGATGTTCAATTTCCCGTACTGTGCAGACCAAGGCCTTTGTCGACCATGGGGGTTTCCCGTTACAGGCAGCGAGATATTGGTCACGCAGCTCCCTCCGTATACCGGCTGTTCTTCATGCACTCAATTGACAGACGTATACCATGATCTGGACATACTCACATCCAATTGCGTGCTGCTTCTTGTTTGTGCTGCTTCTCGTTTTATGGACGATGAACACATGAGCGTCCTGGGTCAGTTTGTCAGTGGCTACATTGGCAGCTTTGCAGTGGACTGGCTGGTGTCTGGGTTGTTGCTGTGTACCTTCAAGTGATGCAGTGAATGAAGCGCCCATCATTTCGCTCGATTTGGATCCGCTCTCGCCTGTCTGAGGTGTTTGTGTAGCGATGACTTGCTGGTGTGGAAAAGGAGAGAAAGATGATAACCAAAAGAAGTGGGAAGTTCTGATGAATATATAGTTAGCTTCAAGTCAAAATAGACTGACCGACCGCCAACTGGGATGTTCTACTCATGATAAATCCGCCTGCGTATAGCTGCAGGTTGCAGGGGTTTCAAACAGTCCCGCAATTTGCAGAGAGTCGGTCCGATGTTGTATGTGTGCTTACCGGGATGAATTGAAGTTCACGACAGCCGAAATCTCATTGGTGTTACATATGAACAGGATATTCTTCAACGGAAAGGATGTCTGGTGATGTTTGGCTCAAGAGATCACCAGGATCGTACATGCAACTGACACTCAAAATCGAGTCATCTTGTACGGTTAACATGACCATACCCAATTGAGTGACAGTCAAAACACAGAATTTCCTTTGTTCGAGTTGAACAAGTGTACCCACCTTGACATAAAAGACGCAGCTTGCCTCCATATGGTCCATATCATGCAACATCGAACATCTCTCCCAATAACAGTCAACACGAAATACATTGGTCAATGCTCCAAAAAAGTTTCTTTCTCCTCTCCTGGCAGGTAAATATGGAAAATCGATGAAGCAGTCCACACAATGACATCATTAAGCGAATGAAGGGAGGAGCGGGTTGGAGGCAGAAAGGGTCCGAGCCCTTGGAGCATTGCGTGGCTTGCGATCCAAAAAGAAGCTCGTGGCGGAGAAAGAACGAGAAACTCACATTTCGAGCAATGGAGAGAAAGAGCAATGCATCGAGGATAATGTGGAGAGAGAGACTGCGGTGGCAAGAATGCAAGTTGAAGACGCAGAGACAGCGATCAAGCAGAAGCATGAAGATATGAGCAATGTTGAAAAGGTGGGATTGACCACCAGAGAGCCTGAAAAGACATTTGAAGAGATGCTGAATGCTATCGGAAACAGTCTGAGCGATCTTGCAAGTTCCAACGATGAGGAGGATGAGAAGTTGAAGAAGAAGACGATGATACAGAGCAGGGCAAGCTGAGTGAAGATGACAAACCTGGCTGGGTGAAGGGCACAATCTCCAAAACGGTACAACACCACATGGAGGGGTTTTGGCAGAAGCACAAGACGCTTGCCAAATTGACACAACCAGGATGGGGGGACACGGCCGACTACTTGCGCGAAAGAGATAAGAAGTACAGAATGTCCGAATTGAAGGATCCAGCAGTCATTAAGTCCCAAACGGATCATGTTGCAGTGGCACCTCCCCCGACAACATTTTGAGAGCTATTGGAGACTCTTGATATCGTCCCCGGAATATGGCGAATGCCGCAATGTACTTCTCGACCAGGAAGTAGCCATATCAGAGTAGGCTCAGGGAAACCAAAGTGGCCCGAATGCATATCTTCTCTCCCGCCCGGCGCGGAGTCCGATTCGTCACTGATTACGTATGCCACACCAGTTCAACCAGTAAGCGCCTACCACTGCACATTTTCTCCCAAGTTAATTACCATATCGATATCGGATTTGGACAAGGAACTGGTGACAGATCCTGCATGTGCAGAGGAATAGATAGCCAAATTGAGATTTTTGACGATGTAGAGCTGTGAAAAGCAATTTGCGTTTCAATTTTGCTCCGTGGCAGCTTTGTCTTGGTTTCAGTGTCCAAATTGTGCGACATGATAATTCGTCTGTGCATGTGCAAGGGTTGTACGCACCATTCTAACGTGGTAAACTCCAAATCACACCTCAAGATGACCAATGAGCTGGTTATCATCTTTCCTGTTACTGTTAAGTGCGAAATCAAGAACTAAATTCGTGACAAACTTAACAAACAACTTTTAAGTAAGTGATGTCATGCGAGTCATAGAAGGAGCGTTCGAAGTGCAATACGAACCTGAATACATGACAACCGTCATGCTGCATTCATCCGTGCATTCAGATGCACAACTCTACGCTTGGCCCTGGTCCACATGGTCGAGATTTTGAAAATTGCCTATGGTAGGTCATCGAAATTGAGGAAAAGGAGCTGAATCAGGAATGGTGGGACAGTCAGGCGATATTAATCAAAAATTAGTGGCTGGGTCTGCATGCTGCTAATTTCCGGCTGAAAGCGCTGGAAAGTGATATGGCTACGTCATTTATCGCTCATATCACGCATGAAGTAATGAATCAGATAGTGAGGGGCCACAAAACATCAGGATGCAAAATATTATACATAGAAAAGAAAGATTGGTTGTCAATAATTCAAATAGACGCTTGGACTACAATGATTCAGCATGCAATGACAGTTAGGCTGTGTGTAATGTGAGCGTCAATGGAGCGTCAATGATCCATAGTCTTTCACATTCTGCAATCAAACAGCTACATAGTCACATTCTGACAAAGTGAATGTATTGGACGTTGTTCTGTTTAAAAGGACAAGTGAAACGCTTGTTTCCATACCCTAGAAATGAGCGTCAACAGAGGGTCAACAATTGTTTGTCTTGCATCTTGGATAATCCAAACGCTGGGCAATTACTCTCACTCATAATTGGAGTATTGGCCGCCTTTCTAGGCAAATCATCTAGGGACGACTGTTAGGGGTTGTCCCTAGCAGCGATAATGATACTTGAATTTCGATACAAGCTGCACACATATCCAGGATATGCAAAACACCTATGCATGTGAACGTTCAAGTGGTCAGCAACGTGCTCTGTAACACAGTACACGTTGGTCGCGCGAAGTGTGGGTACTTCGTTCACCCCTAGATACTATGCGGGACATGTGAGGTAATCTCCCACGGCAGTTGATAGTCATATGCGATTGAAAGGTCTCTTCTCCCCACCCGAATTGTGGGATGGGATTCGGAGAAGCACGGCCCGGTTTGGAGAGAAGTCTCGACCTGAGCATGACGTAACTGAGGGATTAATGATGTAGGCATTGTGCCTAGAGCGAGCACTATCAAGTTGACTCTGATAGTCTGGATTGCAATGTAACCTTCGTATCGGATACAAGCTTACACGTCTTTAATCTACGTTGGCATAGCATCGGTTGGTCGCCGACTAAGTCTATGACGCAATTAATAACTCATGTGCATGAGGGATTAAAAGGCGCAAGCATTATCGCTTGGGCAATAGATGTTCCAACTACCGACTCGTACGATTGCACAGGATGTCTGAGTTGATATCGCGCAATGGATGGCCTGATCGTTATCAGGAGCATAACGCTTTCAAACCACATTGCATGAGCACAATTACCTGAGGGTGTTGTGGCGAGTTATTGTCGGGCACTAAGGGGCGAGGCCGAGATAACTCCATCAGCGCAATGAACAAGCACAGGCTATAAAGAGTCAGCGTTGGTCGAAGGAATTGAAGGATCATCAGCGAGCAAGTTATCTTTCAGAACACCGAAGACGATCTTAAAATATTATTAAGAATTCTATCTACCTATTTACCTTACGAGAAATAAGTTGCCATTATTTCTTCCTTAATCAACCTACGCGATTATCCAGTATATGCCTGGACACAGATATACACAAGCCGAATACGCACTTCAACAAGTTGTCGAGTTGTTCGGCAATCTTCTGTTCAGTTTAGACGAGCACAATTTAACCCACACCTACCAAGTGGTTTTTCGTTTCGTACAACTCGAGAGTCTCGACTTCCTGGTGTTACGATATCTGAACACGGGCTTATTACCATTCGAGGAATTTTCCGAGGACTTGTTTTTCGACGAGGAAGTTTGATTCATATCTACGGAGGAGACGGTCTGTGGTATAGGTTTAGGCTGGGAGTTCTCGTTGAGCAGGAACGAGAAGTTGAGTCTTAGGATAGGACGAGGAGAGAAAGAGATATTTAGATAGGCGGCCGTACTTAGTTCAATAAATGTTGTATTGATTATTGGGACTAAGAACCCCCGTAACAAGAGTTTCCTTTCACCATGGAGTACCAAAGGTGTTCCCATCCCATAGGGGAACGGCTTGATGTCCTGATTACTTGAGTAGTGGCTATCGTGTGCCTGATACATCAGTCGCACTAATGCAGTCGACGCGTCCAGTCCCACTCAGCATAGATCAGTGAATGTGGTAAGAAATAACTGGCATCTCTCAAACATTGAAAGCTTGCGACTGGCCAAGGTTATTGCATCATCAAATCAGTTCTACAGTAGTATATGAACTTTCAATGAATCTGCTAGCGATGAGGCTCGCTATCAAATCGACACGAGGCTCTTAGGTAATCCTACTAAGGCCCATAAGACTGGCTTACTAGAATTGCCTAGGATGAGCTGAATGTACACCGGGTGACCAGACCGTGAGTAACTCCATGGTGTATATCCCTTCGATAATTAGACAAGTACCGTTACCTCTATGATGGGAGAACCCCGAATTGATGGCACATCTGGTGCCCAGACACCTATGTGTGGTGGCCGCAGCTACCTTCCTCTGAATGTCATCCTTTTACCTCTGGCCGAGTATATGACTGACCATATCGGGGAGCGATCGGACGATGGTGCTGACATATTGCGCCCAAACCCGAGAAGCTTCCCGACAACCAAAACAGCCTTCCAAGAGTTTCAAAGGAAGCTTCAAAGAACCATTTCCAGATAGCAGCGATATGTTCAAGACATCCGGAACCGTGCCCTTCGTCCCGTTCCCAATTTGGACGAATGCGTTGTTGCCGATGAGGAAGTGCCTTGGCTCTGGGAGCACCATCACATTGGGAATCCTCCCGCTGCGGGCTATCTCACAAATAGGAGGCATTCAAACAGCCGCCCAGCTGCAGATTAGTTGTTGTGAGGATGGAATGCACTGGATGGATGGTTGTTCATAGATTTCCGTTCTGGGTGGGTATTTTTCTGGCACTTTGGAGGGTGGACAGATGGGTGATATTTCAGAGTTTTTTGGTGAGGTTTTGGGTCTATTTTTGGTGTTTTGTGTATATTATTGTTACATCCGTCAGATTCATGCATGAAGGGCTGTGTTGAGTGTTCATGATGTTGGGATTCATTGTTGAGACTTTTGTTTTTGCGCATGGCATAGTGGCAGCAACAGGACTCTGTGTATTGCTCTCAAGTAATTGGTTGTTTGGTATCTATACTCAGCAGGAGTTAGCCTGAATGATTAGTGAAATGCAAACTCTTTCCAGCTTGTTGCAATAAAGATTTTTGGCACAGGAAGCCAATCAACAACACTGCGGCACGCTTGTCACCTGCCATTCTGAGTTCCAAGTTCCCGTCCACCCAAGGAGTTGGAAGCATGGGTGGCAGGAGAAGAAAAGGTCCTAGAATCATTGACAGGATAAAAAGATGCATCACGACAATTGTTTCAATCCAATTGACGGTTTCTTTCCAAAACAGAAAGCTTGCATACATTTACTATACATTTGTGCACATTTCCTTTCGTCACTCCTTCAATATATTCATACTTATCACTCGCCGCCTTTTCGAATCATGACATGAAGGCGCCCCACTTGTCTGCCTTCTCGCCTTCCTTCCCGCACCTGGAGAAGCAGAGAATCTATCCATGGTGAGGATCACGATGACGCTCTGAACACGATACCCAAAATTACAATAATCAATGGGATTGCAATTCAGAATCCGATGACGAGCCAGTTCCCAGACTGTCCAGGACAGCAATCGGTAAGCGGCCATCAAACAATTCCTTCATGGCAGCAATTGGAAAATGAGTCGCTGCAACTCAATTAACTCTTAGGTCAGCACTACCTGTACATCCCGAGCCTTGGGAGGTCTATAGTGTATGCGAGGCGGAGTATGATCAAGAGCCTGTGCTGTTTGCATCCAAGATGATATTCAATTACACGTTTAAACGATTGAATTTGCCTGCTGTTGTATATATTTACTAGTGGAAGGATTGAAACGAAGCCAGTGAGCAATTGGTTCCATGGAGAGTAGGAAATCTGTGGCAATATGAGTGCATTGTTGAAGACGTGACAGGCCTCATCGTCGGCTCAGATATCCAATGCCCAGACAACTCTTTCAGGGAGTCTGGCAATTGTCATGGCACATGTGAAGCCTATAGCTATCAATTAGGTGATGTGTGTGAATCCCTTTGCCACAAATGTGGTGAAGACCGCCAAGATTCATAGCTGGTGGGATGAGGAAATTGCCAAGATTGATCCAGCTTAGAGAAACTCAGACCCTCCATGTGCCTACATTTCAGTGTTAAATGAATCATCTCAACAATTGTGTTCATTGATGACATTGTGTATCAGGTTGTCGCAAAGATTACTTGCTCCCATACAGCCATGGTATACCACTGCAAGACTTCAAATGATTCTATTTATGGATTTCGGACAATGTCGCCTACTGAGATCTTGAGCACGGTAGCCTGGCTATTGGCCAAGGACTGGTTTGCATGCCCAACAACGGTATGTGAGGTAAATTGATGATCCCTTGTTGTATAATCGTTATCATGATGATCAATGTAGGAGTGCAAGTTTTGATTTGCAGCGACCAAAATTGTGGATCTTATTCACCGGACATACTTCTATGGCATATGACAAATGGGAATGAATGGTAGATCATTGATTGATAAAATCAAGCTGACATTCATTGGCCTCACCGCAACCACCATCCACCATTGTCCGTCGGCCTGTTCAACAGACCAGTTTAGGGTGTGGCCAGAGTTTGGTCCAGGAGGTGGAGCATATACCAGGAGTGATACAAGAAACATTAACCAAGCGGTTAACGTTTCATCCACAGATGTTTTTCGTCATCTCGATGCGGATTTTCATTCTCCCTCACAAGAGATTCAGGTCAATGAGATAGACAATCTCCGCAGCATGATTTGCAGAAGGATCCACTCAACTGGTACGAACCCAGCGATGGCACAACCTGACAACGATCAGGGCAGCTTTGTTGAGGATTTCCTTAATCACATCCCAGAGGAGCTGATAGAGCAGCGCAACAATTCTTTTAATTGTCTCAGCAGCTTGGTTGCTGCTACTGAGGCTAGCATGCGATTCTCAGCTGTTCTGCCAATGGGCAGATGTGCCATCGCCAGCAGAAGCCAGCCTGTGCCCTGCGGCAACAGCAACAGCAACAGCAATGACATCACCAACATCACCAGTGTTGAGAATGTGGGATTAGTCGATGGAAGTATGATTGTGGAGCGTGCGATGTCACAGGGAGGTTAGGAATGGTGGTAGTGATCGGATTTAGGGTTTCCTTTGTGTGCTATTTTATTCTGGGTTTTGTCGATATATCATAATAGTAGTAAATGTAATTGAACTGATGGTTTACTGAAGTCTGGTCTTGAATGCGTCAAATCATAATTGTAATGATGCATAACCCTCCTGTGATCATTGAACAACTGCAAAGTAGTGAATGATCTTGTATCAACAAATTATATATTGTGAACCACTTCTGCATGGTAACTATCATTGGTCGAATTGAGCCATGAGGGTCTTCATAAACGATAATTACACTCTTCATTCAACGTACGGTGCGAGCTCTATCATCATCGCAAGGACAAATCGCAATAGGCCTCATTGGCGCATGCCAAGAGATGATTTCTGATATTGCCAAATGAAGTGTGAACAGTTTGTCAAGTGGTCTTTGTCACACCTGCCAAAGTGAGTACACTGTCCATGATACTTGAACACAGCATTGCGACAACTCAACGAACACTCTGGAAAGTTAAAGCAATGCCATATTTCAGGGAAACCTCAATTTCATTTGTTAGAGTTTGTGGGTACAATAAACTAAATGAATTTAATGAAGGAAATGTAGTGTTTGCTGATGTGACAACTGACCAGATCGGAGTTCTTTTGGCCTTTTGCACCGCTGATGTCAGCAGTTGTGGCCGCAGCTATCCGTGCACTGCGTGAGTATGCCACTGCGATGAAGGGTACAGTTATGTTTTCTCAAGATCAATATCGAGGCAAATTTTGTGCTTCCACTGTGATAGATTGTATGTCTGCAGAAGCCACTGCACTCATCAATTACAAATGGTTGGCCGCTTTATTCCCCCCCCCCCCGATAGTGCTCTTCAGCCATAATAGGTGCCCAACAATCCTTGTCAGTACTCCTCAGTCTGGATTGGCTCTTCGATACTTCATCCAGGGCCCATACTGCCTTTTCAGTTGGCGCTCCTGCTCTACAATGGGTGCTCCTCAATCCCCTCCTTGCCCACGATTAATTGCACCTCTACTTCATTCCACACTCCCCACCTCCGTCCCCTTTTGGTGCAGGCCAGCATGGATGGGCCGCTCTGGTGGATTGGCACTCCTCAAACCCCATCAGCACTCCGTAGCCTGGATTTGCACCACTCAATTTCATCCCGTGCTTCTCCATCACCATCAGCACTCCCCTTGCCCACCAGGCCCTCCATATCAGGCACTCCTCCTTTCCTGTTGGCGTGCCTCTTTTTCTCCTGTATTCATCATATTGCCTTTTCAACTCCATTTTAACTCACCATGTGCTGACCTCACAATTGCAACCTTTCAGATATCACATATCGATCCAAACGACATTGGAATCCAATTTCACCCACCAGTCTGGCTCAAATTATTTGGAACTAGAAATTGAGCCTCCAGCTTCTTAGTGCCATTGATGAATTGTGTGTCCTGCATTTGTCGGCCCTGATGAGATGGGAGATTTAGTGGATGACATTGACACTATGTTCAATTGAAATCATTCAATTCCTTAGTCGGGTTATTGGGTAGGTTTGACCAGCTCTCATGTTGGGATCACTCGCCATTGCCTTTGGTTCTGCTGAATGTAGCGATGCAAACAATAGAATGTTGAATGAGAGGCTGGGTACTATAGTATGATTGAGAAGTTGATAATGAACAATTGTAGGTGGACGGCTCCAGTCATGTAAAGGTGTGGCTTCGCTGCATTCGTGCGCCTTTGAGGGAGGATCGCGTAGTCAGTAGTTCTAGCGAGATGTCAGCGGGATCATCAATAACATTCACTTCTACATCTACGGAGAGGCAATTTGCCCACATCGATAATCTATGCATCATACTTGGCAGCGATTCTGATTGCTCGTGAACATCCGGAGAATCTCTGATACAACCTGCAGTCCTTCAAATGAATATCCATTTGCACCCAGGCATCTCTCAGAGTTGGTTTGCGATTGCCCCATGGGTTGGGTGACAGTCCCAGGTGCTACCAAACATACCACAACCGCTGCGATGGTGCTCCCATACAAGTCATTAGAGATCTTGGTTTCTCCGCAGGCTGGCTGGAATGCCCTCCTACGGTCCGATTCTCTCCAGAAATTGACACTTCTAAGTTCACACTCAGCCTCCTCTCACACACTCCTGGAGGCTCCCTGCAACTAAAATACATTTTGGTGATGTAGGACTCTGTGTATGGCTATCATGTAATTGGTAGTTGGGTATCTTTGTCCACCAGAAGTTAGCCGAACTGATTAGTGAAACACAAATGCTTTTTAGCTCCTTGCGATAATCATTATCATCAAAGAAAGCCGACCAACAACCCCAAGGCATGCTTGGCATCTGCCATTCTTAGTTCCGGGTTCCCATTGATTCAAGGACATCAGCAAAAATTAAATTTTGTTCATTAAATATATTTAGTTTATTGAACCCACAAACTCAAAAAAATGAAATTGAGGTTTCCCTGAAATATGGCATTGCTTTACTGTTTCAGAGTGTTCTAGGAGTCGTCGCAATGCTGTTTTCAAGGGTCACGACCAGTGTAGCCACTTTGGCGAATGTGACAACGAGTGCTTGAAAAAATGGTTCACACTACCTTGGCAATATCACAAAGCATCTCTCGGTATACTCCTACCTGGCCGGGTTCACTTTGTTCTCGCGATGGTAATAGTACTCGCTCCACACGTTCAATGAACCGTGTAGTTCTTGTTCTCCAAGACCCTCTTGGCTTAATTTGACCAATGATAGTTACCATGCAGAAGTGGTTAACAATATGTAATTTGTTGAGACAGGATTTTCAGTACCTTGCAGTTCAACCGTCCCGGGAAAGGTATGCATCATTGCGATTCTGATTTCACACATTTGAGATCAGACTTCAGTCAACCATCCGTTCTATTACATTTACTACTGTTACGATATATCAAAGAAACGTAGAATCAAATAGCACACATAGGACATCCTAAATTCGATCACTGAAACCATTACTAACCACCAAGTGACATCGCACCCTGTAAAATTGTACTTCCATCGACTAATCCCGTCTTCCCAACGCTGGTCATGTTGGTGATGCTGGTGATGCTATCGCTCTGGCCGCAGGGGACGGGCTGGCTGCTGGTGACGATGGCAGACCAACTGATAGGCAATACTGATGAGGATCACATGCTAGCCTCAGCATCAGCAACAAAGCTGCTGAGACGATCAAAACATATTGTCGTGCCACTCTATCAGCTCCTCCCAGATATAATCAAGGATGTCCTCATCAAAGCCGCACTGATCATTTTGAGGTTGTGCCATCGCTGGGTCTGTACCAGTTGAGTGGATCCTTCGGCACATCTGGGTGCAGATTGTGTATATCATTTCGACCTGAACCTCTGACGAGGAAGAAAGAAATTCCACATTGAGACAACAAATTCCATCAGTGCATGCATTATTCACCGTGTAATTAATGTTTGTTGTATCGCACATATGTTGTACTGCACCTCCTGGACCAAACTCTGCAGGGACCCTAAACAGGGCTGTTTTGCAGCCCGACAGTCAACTGAGGATGGCCATCACAGTGAGGGCAATGAATTTTGGGTTGATCTTATCAATCGATGACGTAGCTTTCATTCCCCTTTTGCGCAAGCCATAAAAGTATGTCCAGTGAACAAGATCCGCAATTTCAGTTACTACAAATCGAAACTTGCACTCCCAAATTGATCGTCGAGACAATGATTAAGCAAGGAGGGAACTTTGAACTAACACCAAGAATGTTTGTGGGGCACAAAACCTGCCCTTGGCCAATAGCCAGGCTACCATTTTTGGGATCTCAGTATGTGACTATGTGTGATATCCATAAATAGAGTCCATTAAAGTCTTGCAGTGGTATACCAGTGCGGCATGGGAGCCAGTCATCTCTGCGAGACCCTGGTGCACAATGTCAGCGATGAAAACAAGCGTTGAGAGGATTCATTTACCACTGAAATGTAGGCCCGTGGAGGGTCTGAGTTTCTCTGGGCTGGATCTATCCTGGCAATTATGTCATACCACCAACTATGAATCTCGGCGGTCTTCACAGCCTTCATGGCAACAGGATTCCCAAACATCGCATAATTGAGAGCTATAGTCCTCGCACATGCTATGAGTATCACCACAACGCCTGAAAGGGTTGTCTGGGCGTTGTATACTGTGGAGACGATGAGGCCTGTCACGTGATCAACAAAGGGCTCATATCACCACAGATTCCCTGGTTTCCATGCAACCAATTGCTCACCAGATTCATTTGAATCCGTTCGCGAGTGAATATATACATTAGTGGGCGGATTCAATCAATCAAACTCTTCATCGGATACTTTCTTGGATGCCAGTGGATCTGGCTTGAATACATTCTCCTCTTCCTAATCAAGATACACCTCCGGACGCTCAGGATGACGGGGTAGGGCCGATGTAGGAGTTAATTGAGTTGCTGTGACTCGTTTTCGAACTGTTGACAACAAGGAATCTTTCGATGGCAGCTCGCTGGTTGCTTTCCTGGATGGTTGCTGCAGAGGCTTGTTGTCAGATTCCAAATTGTCATTTTGATGATCATTGTAATTGTCGGGTAGCATGCTGACATCGTCATTAAGATCCTTGTCATGGATTCATAGTCTTCTTCTCATGGTGCTGGATGGAAGAGGAGGAGGAGTGTGAGGTGCAGTGCCTTCTTGTCATGATGGAAAAAAGGTGCCAAGTGATAAGTATGAAAAGCTGAAAGGAGTGATGAAAGGAAATGTGAATGAATGTAGAGTAAATGAATTAAAGTGTTGTTTCAAGGGAAGAAAGCATCGATATGATCGAAAGCATTGCCATGATGCGTCTTTTTACCCTTTCAACGATTCCAGGATCTTGGCTTGTCCCGCTACCCACTCTTCCAACTCCTTGGATGGATGGGAACTAGGTACCAAGAATGGCAGGTGACATGCATGCCGTAGTGTTGTTGATTGGCCCCCATTGCCAAAAATCATTATTGCAATGAGCTAGAAAGCGTTCGTGTTGCACTAATCATTCGGGCCAACTTCTGCCAGCTAATGATACTGAACTGCCAATTACATGATAGCCATACACAGAGTCATATCGCTGCCACTATGCGTTTCCCAAAAACAAATGTCGCAACAATTAATCCCAATATTGTGAACTCTCAACACAGCCCTTCATGCATGACTATGAATGATGTAATACTAATATAAACAAACCACCAAAAAGTGACCCAAAACCTCAACAAAAAACTCCAAAGTAT
>Ga0307512_10003141_pt1 | contig 19649 bp, 24 predicted proteins | sample 14_EM_MG_FD_200267 | JGI IMG/M metagenome (GOLD analysis project Ga0307512, IMG submission 200267) | Populus trichocarpa ectomycorrhiza microbial communities from riparian zone in the Pacific Northwest, United States - 14_EM | ecosystem: Host-associated > Plants > Roots > Unclassified | place... | reverse complement strand
CTGCTCCTCCACGGCACCCAGCACCTCCACCTCCGCTCTCCTCTCCTATTCCCGCTCCCGGAGCTCCTAGAGCTCCCAGTCAGACACCTCGCTCCCCGCGTCTTCCTCAGCCGGGGCCAGCCTCCCCACATCCGTGATGGAGATGAAGTCTAGTACCGCCTGGCTGCACTTCTTATCCGCCAGAAGATCCCAGGCCGTGAACCGGCCCTTCCAACTGCATGTTTCCTTCTGCATCTCTGCCCACAAAATCTTCTGTTGTCCTTTCCATTCGGGACACACGCTCAAAAGGTGATCCCGAGCCTGCACCTAACACTGGGCTAAAGAAGGGGAGGAACACCAAGAACCGACTGCGCTGGCTCACGGGACAGATGGGCCTTTCGCCGGCCGACTACCGGGAGGTCATGATGGCCTGCGCCCAGTTGGTCGCTATGTCACGTCGATTGCCATGTTTGGTGCCAAACTCAGGTGGAATGGAGACCAAAACCGGGGCACTATCGGTCTGGACGACGACATGCAGCTGCTGGTCTTCCAGGAAGCTCGTTCAATCACAGGCTGCTTCCGGATGACCGACCTAGGAGCGCTGGCGATGGATTCGGAACTCAGACCGGCGACGGAGAACAGGCTGCGGCAGTTCGGACTGCGGCTGCTCAGCCCGCCGCAGGGAAACCAGGTCAGGGAGCTTGTGGGTGCCGCATCGGGGGTCCGGCAACGGTTGGAGTGCGCCTTCGGGTACTCGGGCAGGACGGAGATCTCGGTCCTGCTGGAAGAGCCGGAGTCCTTCGACGCCGACTTGCTGCAGGGAGAGGAGGCCGGGCCTCGCCGTGTTTGCGGTCGGGTCGCGTCTCAACAGCCATGCCGCCGGATACTTGGTCGTGTGGAAGAACGGTCAACGTTGGGTGGGCCTCAACCCCCACATGGGCCACAACCAAGAGGCCTACGATGCGGAGCGCGCCGCCTTCGCCAGGGTGCTGGATACTGCCGCAAGGTGACGGACAGCCCCGAGAGTGTCACGGTCTTTACCGACGCCCAGGCCACATGCCGCCACAATCAAGCGCATGGCCTCGAAGGAACCTAGCCCTGGCCAGATGTACGCGAGGCCAGGAAGCAAATTGTGGCGCCGTGGAGAGCCAGGCCAGGCATCATCGAGATTCGGTGGTGCCCCAGCCCACAAGAGCATTCCAGGAAACGAGAAGGCCGACGAATGGGCCGAGCTCGCGGCGGAGGAGCCAGATGCGCGTGGGGTGGAGTGGATGCAGTTTCTAGACAGGGATGAAGTGCGACTGATGCCACTGCCCAGATCGTTCGCGCACCTCAAACGGGAAACCTCGGAGAAAAAAAACAGGTTAAAGCCCGCCACTAGGCGGGACGCAGAATCACGGCTAAGAAGTACCCGATGCCGTGCAGTAGCCAGACAAGACGGTGGCCAGCAGTTCCAAGAGGACCGCCTCGAGGTTATATCAATTGAAGACAGGGCACTGCCCCACAGGCCAGCACCCGGAACGGACGAAGAACCAGCCCACAGCCAAGTTCTAGCGGTGTAGATACAAGACGCAGAATCGGGAGCAGGTTTTCAAGAACTGTCCAGAGTGTAGGAAGTAGCAGAAGGTGCCTGGGGGCAGTGTTCTCCATAGCCCGGTCCGTCCGTCCTGGGCCTCGGACGGGGCTCATAAAATTCAAGCCGTCCGTCCAACCTCTGGACTGGGACTGATCCCGCCTGGAGAGTGCTCGGACGGGACGGACTGCGGTCGACGGCAGAGGAAGGTTTCATGCACTTAGTACTTGCACGTGACATAGTTAGTTACTACCTTAACAATACTAGCGCCATCCGTCCAATACTAGCGCCGTCCGTCCAACGGCTAAGATGGGGACGGGCGCCGTCCTCCCCCATCACAAACGGAACGAACTATCTCAGTACAGTCCGTCCAGAGCTCGGACAAGACTACCAAAACCCCGTCCGGACCGACTATGGAGAACACTGTCGGGGGGGAGATATGGGAGGAAGCGGGTAGGGAAGGGACCGGTTCAAGATCCGGGGATCTCCTCGCTGACACAAGGTGTAGATAGCCAAGCGGTGCTTGGCTTTCTCTCCGCTATGGATATAGCGAGATGGGCTTCCAACCCGGCGACAGACGAAGACGCGCGGAGCGAGGCGTCGGAGTGGGGACTCCGGGAGCGGAGAAAGAGGGAGGAGGAGCGGAGAGTGGAGGCTGGGTTGGGTGGCGGAGGTTAGGAACAGCCACTATTCCTCCCCACGCCCTCCTTCATGGCTTCCGCAGATGATGAGTATCTAGGAGCAGTTCGGGCGGATTTCTTTGTCCTTTCTTTTCTGTCCTTTCCTTTGTGTTTTCCTTAGTTAAGTACAGCGCTAGCGCTTACAGTGCGCTTCTGTATCATCACGCTCTGCTCGAGCCGACCTGTGGTGATCAGCCGTGATGCCCCGTAGCCGGCGCAATCATGCAGTCTCGCTCGGACGGCGAGACGTACAACTCGGCGATCCCGGACACCCAGGAGCCATGACGACCTTGAAGCGCAGTGCACACGACGAAGCAACGGCTGGCGATGCGGGTATCCTGTGTCCAACCGGAAGACGGGCCGAATATGCCCTCAGACGGCCGCAGGGTGTGCTTCCCTTCTTCTGCAGTCGGAAGCGAATATCGTGCAACATGTCTTGTCCGCAGCCTCAATGCGCAGTCGCCTACCCCGCGCGCGGTGCTACTATGCTCCCGGATCCGACACTCAAGATTGGCAGTGCCATCCTGTTTCGAGCACGGAGCCCGCCGCTGTGCGCCCTCGCCACGCCCAACACGAAGGAAGAAGCGACGAGTCTGCAGGATAAACCCCGCCGCTGTGTTTCTCCGCTGCGCAGGTACGTGTACCGCACCGGCAATACGCGGAAGCCCGGGGACTCGCGCCGCTGTAGCAGTGCGTGGCGCTCGGGAGGCTGCACCGGCGACGTGATATAAAGGGCAGCCGCTGCCCCCGCACTCCGTTCTACAATCGCATCGCAGTCACACGCCACGATCGCATCATCGCATCAAGATATCCCCTCGCGAGCAAGAATGCGTTTCTCCGTCCTCCTGCTTCTCCCGTTCATCCGCCTCGCCTGCAGCGGCAGGCTCAGCTTCGACGACATCCCGGTTCCGAACGAGGGGAACTGTGGGCGCCACACCTTCGTCGCCGCGCACCAGGGCTTCGCGATCAGCGGCGGGGCTGTGGTGAACACGACCCAGACGCCGGCGTGCCACGAGTCGTCCTCGGGCGCGGGGCCGTGGCGCAAAGCCGCCAGCGCTCCGAACCTGCTCTCGAGGGCGGAGTCGGTCATCTCCTTCGAGGCGCAGAGGAAGTTCGACGCGATGCAGCTGGCGTGCGCGTCGACGCTGCACTGGACTGTCCGCGCCACCGACGAGAATGCCGTCGTCAGGTTCACGGTCACCGGCGCGAGGAAGATCGACGGCCCTGTGGTCGTCAAGAAGACCGTCGATGTCAAGTCCGACGGTCCCCATGTCGTCGCGCTGCCCGGTTTTAGAGCGCTGAGGAGGGTCAGTGTCGGTGCGCAGTTGCGGTATGTGGAGAACGGCGCTCTGGTGGTGCTCGAAGCGCCGTGCTACGTCGACGATTTTGTTTACAATTTTGTTTATAATGTTTTGTGAGCGGCGTGTTCTGTCTGCCGATGGGAACACGTAATATCACTCGGTTATTGGCTTAGAATGGCTTGTCTTGTTCGCTACGGCTGCGAGTGATCAGACGAGTAATGCCTTTGAAAGATGGGTCGTGCAAACACCGAACGTCACAACGCCGAAGCTCAAGGGGGGAACGCCATTCGGCCGTGTGTTCGACAGATTCACTTTCCCAGCCAAATCCACCACAAAAACTCTTCACCCCTTCATGCGATGTCATCTCCATCCGTGCCTACTAACAAGCAGAATGCGCCCTCGCCCCGCAAGATGATTACTCTCAGCACTCCGCGCGCCCTCCGAAGTCTGAGCGGCAGCACTCCGACGGCCAAGGGCTCTCCTCCCGTGACGACGACGATCACGCCGGTTCTGCACCTGAGCAACGGCACGCGCCACTACCTCGACCAGCGCAACATCAGCAAGCCGCGGCTCGAGTTCCTTTCGAGCCAGCACAAGCGGACCCGGGGGGTCGTGCCGACGGGGGACTTCCGGCTGCCGCTGGACCTGCGCACGTTTCTGATCGACCGCCGGCAGACGCCGCGGTGTCTCTGGGAGTTTGTCGGGCAGGCGGAGGCGCTGATGGTGCAGCTGCGGGCGACGGATGCGCGGCTCGAGACGATGCGCGACGCCGCCAGGAAGGGCGACAGCGAGGCCGTCAGGGCCGATTTCTGCGCGATGGTCTCCGCCGCGATGGACCCGCTCCGGAGCATGCTGTGGATCCTCAAGCGGCTCGAGAAGGAATGTCCCACGGAGCTGCGCACGAATCGCCATGCGATCGAGGAGTGGCGCGAGGACACGGGCCTGGTCATGCGCAAGGTTGCGAAGTGGTTCGTCGAGGCCGCGCGCGCCGCCGAGACGACGGGATTGGACGAGGCGGCAAAGGTGCTGGCCCGGATGCGGAAACCGCGGTTGCTGAAATGGGTCTTCGAGTCGGTGGTCTCGCTCGACGGTCGCCAGTGCCCTTCGCTGATCGTCGTGCTCAGTGACAGGATCTACATCCCCCATCCCGAGCCGGCCGCCGGCCGGCCGCCGGTCGAGATCGCCCCCAGGCTCGAAGAGACGCTCGTCGAGAAGGTGTGGGACTTTGTGGACGAGCAGGTCCAGGCGCTGGCGTCCGGCGAGCGAGCGGCCGCGGACCGGGAGACCGGTTCCCCCTCGGGGAGCATCTTCGGAGGCGTCGAGGTTTGCTCTCCCTTCGACCGGCACGGGCTCCGTAGGGGCGCTCACCGCGTTACAGGTGTTCGAACACGAAGGCAACATGCCACCGAGCGACCAGTTTTATTAATCATCGTCTCCGTGTCGCAATTCCCGGTGTCCCTGGACACGCATTGTAGGCGTTTGGGCAGTGCGTATCTCGTCATGATCTACCAAGGCCGCATACGAGTAATGAATAAACAAAAAAAAAGCACTGTAGGCGTTTTTTTTGCCTTTGTTTCGTTCATCTCCACACCCGGCTGCCCCCGAACCGCCACCATGAACAATCCTGACCCGAGTGGGGGTCTGGCTATAGTCCATAGCGTGGCCGGTATCGCAGTTCGACGATATGCCCGGTCACCATATGGGCGGCAAAAACTGCTTTTCCGAAAGGCCTTCCTGTGTAGTTTGTTTGATATAGCCATGATATCCAACCCAACGATTGGACTTGTCATATTCCATGTTCAGCAGCGATAGGGGAAAAACGAGAACCTTCGCCATCCGGTAGAGTGCGCAGTTACCCCCGGGAGCCAAAAGAGCCGCAGAAGTGCAATGCTCGACGTCAACGCCTCGCTGGTTGGGATTAGGACACTGGGCTCGTAGGGGTTTTTATGTAGGCAATAGCTAATAGGTTGCTCACGAACTGATGTCCGCCACCAGAGCCATCGGCTGCGCCTGCGCACCTGTCTGGCGAGCACAGCCTGACCAGATGGAAGCAGTCACACATAAGCTCGATTGCTGGTGTCGCCTAGGTAGTGGTTCGTGGGATGCGAATACAGGATACTGTATCACTTACTCACAGCCACAAACGACGGGATAGTCGAACCTTCGACATAAACGGCCAAGTAAACTGACCTTTCTCACACACTCTCTCGACATGGATGGAGTGGAGGCAGCCGTACCGTGTGTGTCGGCCGTCAAAGTGAAGCAAACGGGCTGCAGCAATGTTTCACTTCGGCATGCGTGGTGTATAAAAGCACCACGGAAACCCCCGAACCCGCGTCCTTCAGAAGATCGACCCCTTGGCAGCGGCCGCATCCCTCCGCCCCAGTCCCAGCGTCCTCCAGAGTTCGGCAGCGATGAAGTCCCTGATCCGCACGCGCTTGCGTCGTCCGAGCGAGGGCGGCGAGTCCGCGCTCCGAACCGAGCGGGACATAGCGCTGACGGTCCTCGAAGCGGAGCGGCGCCATAGCCAGGAGCTAGAGCGCCTGCTGTCAGAGGCGCGGGCAGAGCTGGAGCGACTCCGGGAAACGGTGCGGCAGCTGCGCGCGAAGGAGCGCATGGTCATCATGATGGTCGATTCGGAAGATGCGCGGAAACATATGGGTGCGGGGAATCTGGCATCGAGAGGCAGCGCCCGATGAACCGAGATGGTATGACAGATGGGTGTCGTCGGGCCGTGGCGGGGACATGCGAACGGGCTTCGGGTGATGTGCATGTGCGCGGTTATGTCCGTGCTACTGGTGGAGTGGGAGTGGTGGTTGGTGGGAACGTATGTGGTCGGGGATCAGACACGGACGGGACATGGCAACTGTCAATTCGAGACATGGTCCGAAACAACGGCGAGACATGACGGTCACAAGTGGACAGCCACTGTCGGACACACTGTCCGCACATATGTATATACCAGTTTCATGTGGGCTGTCATATTATTCGTGCGCTGTGCACAGCGGAAGCCGACGAAGTCGCCAAGGCCAATTTCTACGACGGGTCCGCCCAGTGCATCCGGCCTCTAAGTGTTTGCTCCTGCCACACGTTGCTGGCGCTGCATGGGTTGCCGTGCAATCCGAGCCTGGGACCAATGGATATGCATTAGATGTGGCGATTTGCCAGGCGTCTCGATCTCCTTCTCCGCCGGCCAGGACCGACTGCACCAGCCTATCCGGACCTACCAGTCCGCTACCGATACGGGTGGATTACTCGGTGAATCGTGTCTTCCCGTTTGCTGATGCTGGCCGTGGTCGTCTGGATTCGAAAGCGCGCAATCGCTCCCATTCGCTAGGCTTCCCTCCAGCATCGGTTTAGTGCGATCGACGATTCCGTAGGGATTCCGACCGCTAGTAGCCGGCCGGCAGGATGTCTTTGTGCTGGCCACGAATATTGCGGGGGCACATACTCATCTAGCATAACAAAAAATGCCGTCAAAGCAATTCCGGATCACACCACCAGACGTTTGATCATGGCACTTACTACTGTGATAAGATACGTCAACCAACAACGAGCAGCGTACTCACACCACCCCACAATCTTTGATCAGCGAATCGGTTACTAGGCTTGTACTTGCCCAAATCCGGCACAACATAATACCCGTAGATATCTCGCTATCTGCTAGAAGGAAGTGATAGAATGTACTTGAATACTCGAGCTGTATCAGATGTTAGTGTTGAACAGCACGCACGGCAAAGAAGCGCCTCATTCCCCGAGCAACTGGGCCAGCGCCTTCTGCCCTTTCCATACCGCAATGTGAAGCGGCGTCGGCCCGCCACGTTCGGCCACAGTGACGCCGGCGCCTCGTGTCCGCTCTGCCCCGCTCCGTGCAGCGGCGTCCACCCGTCGCCGTTGGACGCCGAGATGTCGGCGCCAAACTCAATGAGCAACCGGGCCAGCGCCTCGTGTCCATTCTCCGCCTCGTGTACTGGCGTCGACCCATAGTGAGAGGCCGTCGAGACATCGGCGCCCGCGTCAAGCAGGCGCTGAGTGATATCCAAGTCTCCAAACGTGGCGCGTAGAGCAGCAATCGGTCTATACGGCCCCTCTGTACAGACTTGAAATTGGATGTGGTGGACAGCCCCAACCCCATACCAGCCATCCACCCAAATTGGGGGTTTGGATATGCTGGTAAGCTTCCGCCCTCTCGTGTTGCCGGGGTTGTGTCGCAGTCAGTCCAAGACTTCGAAGAGCAAACTAGCGAAAGGCAGATTTTGACGATTTCCGTATGAGAATCAAACCTTGAGTTGCTGGGTCTCCAAGATTCTTCCACCGAAATGGGGGGGCAGGCCGGAAAACGTTCGGGCGTTCGTCCAAAATGAGGAGGTTTTGACAGACTTGTAACAGATCAGTCACCCTTACAGCCGTGGGATTGCGGGTATGTAACTTCCCCGGAGCTGTCGACCCCGACCGCGACTGCATCAAGCAATGTTTCCGATATGGGCGCCGCCAGCACCTGGCGGTGGGTCGGTTCTTGGTCCATACCAGAAGCAGTCCAGTGAGGCAGTTGCACGTCTTCAGCTGGTATCTAGAACCTCGCAACGAGCCGCTTATCCGCCTTGGCAGATACGGCCTCTGCCGCGGCTTCCGATGCCGGCTGTACCGGCGCCAGGCCGGACTGGTGCGCGAGAGACAGCCCACGCCAGCCCATGGCCCGCGGGCCAACGGGCTCTCCTGGAGCCGGAACAGTTTTTCTGGTCTAATTATCGGCCACATGCAGACCATGGCGATATACACACCGTTCGGTTCCCCGTCCAACGTCCAAACCTCGACCTAGATCAGTCCGCAGGCGGCTTGTTGTGACTCCCCCTAACTACCCTCTGCCCTAGTGTCCGAAATGCAAGCATCCCTCATTCTTAACCTCACTCCTCTCTTGCAGCAATCTAGACTCCTAGCTGCCCCGCCTCAACTACCCCTTGCTGAAGTGATGATAGTCGATTCTTAGAAGCAGAGAGAAGAAGTCTGGATACATACCAACTCCAACAAATGTGCCAAACAGGGATTATCCGACCCACCGAGCAAATCGAGAAAAGAATGTCAGTGCTCCGAGCCCCTCAAAAGCCCAAATAGTATTAGCATAATAACTGCGGGAAGTCAACTAAGTACATGTTAACTCTCGAAATCTTCATCGACACCTATCGCGAAGCAGCTCCACGAGAGAATAATGTTCACGCTGTGCCTTGGCTTCCTCCGTTTCCGGGCGCCACGGGCGAGGTCGTCGACAGTCCGCATAGTACGCAGCCGCGACTGCCTGGGTGGTCTCTTTCCCCCCAAAGCGGCACGGACATGAGGCTGTCGCGGCTCATGTAGCATGGGGACGACGGAGGTGAAGCCCTGACCACGCGGGTACTGGGCGCGCGGCGGGCCAGCACCAGCCGGACGAGTGACATCCGCGTTGTTGGGAGGAACTGGAGGAGGAGTTGCATGCGTTGTCACCAGCCGCGGGTCGTCGCGCTTGAAATCCCAGCCGCCGAGAGATAGGCGCCGGAATGCGAGGTCGTGCGCGGCGTCGGCGGCGGGCTCCAATGTTTCGTCGGTTCGGTCCAAGTTCTCCCGTACGGCCCGGCCGCCACTGATGCGCGCCTTTGCTCTCTCACCCTCGCGGTGGGCACAGTCCTCCTCCTCCGTCTGGTCCACCGTACTAACCGCACCCTTCTCGATAGGCGTGATATGAGCCCCGCCGAAGCGGGCAAGGAATTCCGCCTCCACCTCCCCCACCAGCTCCACACCCGTCCCGCCAGGCACGATAGGCCCTCCGCCTGCGTGGGCCGCCATCTCCTCATCTTCACCGCCGTACTCTCCCTCACCGCGGGCAAACTCGTCCTCTACCTGTTCCGCCTGCTCCACACCCGTTCCGTCAGGTACGACACGAACGCCACCAAAGCCAGCGAACACATCCACGTCCGCCTCCCAATCGCTGTCGCCATCACCCTCCCACCAGTCGATCGGACGCGTCGGCGCGGCTTGCGTCTGCTGGAGTACCGGATTAATGCTTGCCAGGATGCTTTCGGCATCGATGAGGCCGATCCTGATGAGCGCGGCCTGGGTCGGCACAACCACGGTGAGCAGCGAGTGGTAGCTCCAGTCCAGCGGCGGCGGCGAGCGCGAGAGCGTTCCAGTCTCTGGATTCTCCAGCCGCGAGAGACGTGCGCTCGCGCTAGGTTCAGCCGCCCGACTAGATGGGCCGCCGTAGTACCACTGTAACGTCCGCTCGAGGACTTCTCGGCGCAAGCTTTTCTCTTTCGGGCGGTTTTCTGCCATGGATGGACGTGGGTGCGACTGCTACGTCGATGAGGGGAGTTAAAATGTGTGTGTTGGCGCCGCTCGTATGTGCTTGGAGTTGTGGTTGGATGTGAAGCCGTTGTCGTCGTCGTTGGGACAGTCGACGGATGGGTGGGGGATTTTGGAAAGGGATCGTCTGCGGCGATGATTGAAAAGATCGGGACCTCTTGAAGGAACGGAGGTGGTGGAAGACACTGGAACGCCGCCTCGCTACCTGTCCGCTCCAGTAGCTGCACGTGCAACGGCAGCGATAAGTGCTATACCGCTTCGTTGATCCGCTTCGGGTAGCAGTGAGAGAGTTCCACGCGTCAGCGAATGAGATCCTCTCCTATTTTCGGTTCAAGTTCCGAAGTCGAACCGCTATAGATTCCACTGCGTGCGAGACTGGAATAGTGGCGGACCGGCCACAACCCCTGAGTTCGCTACACCCGTATACAATAGTTCATACATACAAACCTCCGTGCGTGCAAACTCAACCCCATGGCAAGTGCCTCCGAACCAAACAGAGCCACACATAGAAAGTTCCACCTTCAAGTTGCACGCGACTCGAAGAATCGGATCCTCGCGACTGTGTCTGTGCGTATGAGATACGCTGAGAAAGATCACGATACCTGGAGAGCTGAAGCTTACGCACTATCGCAGCCGGTCACTCGTTATTTCTACGAGTGACGTCGCATGAATTTGGGCTTCGCTGCCATGCCTGCTCTACCCAACTCGGCGAGCCACTTCAGCTTGTCATAGTGATTGTGATTGCGGTTCACAAAAATAGGTGGCAGATAGATAGGGCTCGGAGCATCCATAGTGTGCGAACCTTCAACGAGCTGCGAGAGGACCTGCACTCAAATTACAACATCGATCCTCTCCTCTCATGATGTTATAATACCGGAAGTAGGGGCAGTGGGCAAATGTGCGACTAGTTAGATTCCGATGGCCTAAGAACGAACAAATGAAAAAATGAAATGAAAATGCACCACAAGACACTCCAGGACACAAACGATCACAATATCAAAACCAACGCGTGACCCCAAGCCCCGGCAGGAGCCTCCGCATGCTACATGAACCGCCTGTCACTAATCCACCCATTCGCCGAGATCACTGTAGTAACCCTGGAACCATCCCGCATTCTCCGGCTCCCAGTGAGGTCTGTCAGGTGGAAACATCGGGGGCGGCGGTTGTATTCGTGCTACCAACGGCAGTGGGATCACGGCTACCGGCTCTGCCCAATGGAATGGTTGGTCGATCGGCTGCGGTCGTCTGTTCCAACCATCACCGACGCCTGCAGGTCCTGCACCCCAGTCCTGTCCTCGGAACTCCGCTGGGACCGGGACGCCCAGCGGCCTTCGTCCTGCAGCGATATCTTCTTGCTCCAGCACTTCTGGGTGATCGGTGCGGTCGTATATCGGACAGTCGCACCCACCCTCATTCGCCAATGCGTAAGTGCTGCCCGTAATTTCTTTGCCGCAGCGGTAACAGAACCTAGCCCCACAGATGCACCTCATCTTGTTGCACGAGTTCGGGAACTTCTGGATCATGCGATTACAGGTGGGGCAACTGCACCACCCTTCCCTCTTCGCAACTTCTGCCAGCTCGCTCCCCTGGCATACACCGGCGTGCTCCAAGGCTTTGCATTTGGTGCATGTCTTCGTTCGGCAGCGGGGACACGTTCCGACCTCGCCCTTGATATCGCCCGCCGACAGCCTCGCTGAACACCGCGGTTTCGGGCAGAAGATCTGCGCGGCGGATTTCCGGTCCTCGAGACGATCTTCGTACTTCTTGAAATCTGAAGCAAAAAGAATAGCCTTGACTGTTTTCGTCGGTATCGGTTCCGTGCAGCACGTTGGAGGGAAGTTCGTGTCCGTTTCTCCACCCAAGGACTTCAAGACCATCTGGGTGAGGCAGTCGCCGCAGTACTTGTGCTCGCATGACAGTTTGTGGAGCTCACCCACAATCTCGTCACTACATGCGATGCAATCAACGCCTGTGGCTCTGCCTTTTCCCTTACCCTGGGGCTCGGGGCGAAGGATTGGTCGATGCGCAGGTTCCGGGCGGTACGCGGGTTCCGGACGGCGTGCAGGTCCTGGCCGATGTGCAGGTCCTGGCCGATGTGCAGGTCCTGGCCGATGTGCAGGTCCTGGTCGATGTGCAGGTCCTGGTCTAGGAGCAAGACGTCGGAAGTCTTCGTCAACGGCGTTCTGTTCGGTCTGGTGCCGGATGTATACCAACTCCACCCGCTGCCGCTCCAACCATTCTTCGTCCCCAAGTCCGAGCGCCGAAACGTAATCCGGAGAGTGAGCCCTTTCGTTGTGACCGTAACCACCCGCTGTTGGCAGTCCGGAATCAGCAGCACGGGCTGCTGATGGGCGGGCGGCGTAGGTATCGGAATTTATCTCCTCCTGCCATAACTGGATGGCCAACCGGTCCATATCGTGGTTCATTTTGTTTCTTGGAGGGTATCGGTGAAATTCGCTGGATGGTCGGTTTGAGATCTTCGGAATACGTTGCAGTGTGGGTGTTTGCGAGGGCTGGTGAGAGACAGAAGCAAGCAAGCACGAGAAAGGAGTATTTATAATTTGATCAGCAGGGGAGATTCCAACTTGAAGGGTGACGGAGTTTCCAGACATTAAATGGTTTGGTAGCATCAACTTCACTGTTCTGGCTTGTTCTGCATCATTGTAAAGGATATAGACGGAATGAACAGATCCTTCAATCCGCCAGTCAGGTGCTTATTTACCTTGGACTGTGGTGGTCCTTCCGTAAGGTTTGCCCATCTGTGGGGGCTTCATAGCCGCACCACTTGGGCTTCGGGCCTGCAGCAAAGTCAGTACTTCCTTCGGATTTATGTAGTATGTTGAAGACCACACCCAGGGTAGCAGCGGATATGAGGAAGAAGGGGAGAGGAAGGGGAGAACTGGAGGATATCGGCATGACGGGCTAACGCCATGTCTTCACTGACTGCGTCAAGTGAACAATTTACGGAAGGACCAGTCTGGCTGTTGGTGACGCAGATGGCTTGCTGGATATCGGTAACACGAAACGAGAACATGTGCGGACTCACTGCTTGCGAAAGTGGCAACAAGAGCATAGTTATGCTCTATTTCGAATTGGTATTTATTAGTACATTCAAACCCGTACTTATTAACTAGTACCGAGATACGCAAAGATGGGGGAGCAGTTGCCTAGTGGCAAGATGGGATAGCGTGTTGTAGTGTAGGAAGGAAGAAAAGAGTCGGACGTGAGATAACGAAGGCTTTTTTATCCCGGCTCCAAGATCCTTCAAAGGGACGAGCATGTTTCGCCTTTCCACGGCCAGCAAGCAACAGATGGCGAAGCTTGGAAAGGGTGTTTTGAATGAGGTTTGTGTGCTTCCGTAGTGTTGAACGGGAGTACTGTAACTATAGTGAAGGGGGGGATAAGGAAAACCGCAGTTTCCCCGCTGGAGGTGAATGTACTTATTTTGGTCGCCTTTGATACGCGTTTACCGGTACGTCCCTTCTCCTTCGACTGTACAGTACCTACGTAGCTCTCCGCTATTGAGCCTTCGAAGCTCTCACGCGAAAGCCACCCGTGCTGAAACACACCCGTATCCTTGCTTATCGAGCGCATGTTAGTTTCACTTTTACCCCATACGGCAAATTTTACTTTTGCATCGTTTCTTGCCGTTGCAGGTGGCACCGTGCTACGGCTACATCTGCAGAGCCAGAGCGTGTAGCCCTCAATTGCTCTAGTTCGGCAGAGGCAGAGCGAGAGGAATCCTTCGTCTCTAGAAAATAAAACAAAGAGTGACACTCACTAACCACCGGCGTATCACCCGGGGCCAAGTGGATGGACATCACCCAGTCAAAAAGCTACATGTCCTTCGTATGGACTCTGATGGCTCGGGCCCAGGCCAGATGCGTGCTACCTATTCAGATACGAGACCAGTTAAGTACACTCTCTAAGGGAGTCCATCCGAGTCGAGATTCTGTGGCGCCCAAGCACAAGTGGATAGCGGGCAACTAGAAGACAGATGAGAGTGGGCCAAGATAGCTGCCGACGAACCAGATGGACATGGAGTCTGGTGATTGCGTTTTTGGGACAGGAATGGCCGACGGGCAATGCGCTTGCCAGCATTGCTCGCCCACCCCGAGCGGCGCATGTCCGAAGCGGAGTGGGCCCGGAGCCATTGCCTGGTCACGCCGGAGACTTAACTCCGCTGCCTACAAACCCCGCAGCAAGCAACAAGTTGGCCCACTCCCAGCCAAAGCAGACGGGAGCGCCGCCAGACGATTCCAACAGATGAGATCCGGACACACGGCCATCGGGCGCCACAAGCGGATTGGCGCTGGCACTCGGCGAACCAGGGAACACCCGTTCAAGAACCACAGTCGGTGGGAGCTGCCAAAAAAGCCCCTTGGTGAAGAGATCAGGACGGGGATGGGGCGTCGGCGGAAGCCCATTGCCAGCAGACAGATCTCCGCGGATGAGCTTTTTCTTTTGTTTAATCATACTCGCATACCGCCTTACTAGACCATGGCGGCGCACTTTCTATCCCGGTTTCCCGTCTGCTGTCCGCGCGATGGCGGCACGATGCAAGCCCCCCCGCGCCTCCCGCCCAGGCCGAGACTCTTCGCGGATGAGCGGTGTTCAACCGCTATCACGACTTACTTGAGGGAGACGGACGTCGGAAGGCGGGCCCTACAACTGACTAGTCGCTCCCAGGGCGAGTACGTATGTAGGAGGAGGAAGTGTCCAATCAACCATGATCCATACGTATAGGTCGAACACTAAGCCGGTGAAACAAAGAAAATCACGTCCTTCACGGACGACCAAACAGCATATGCCGCGGTCGAAGCAAAAGCAGCAAGACCGGATTCCAACGCAACGTTGCATCTGAACCATTTTGTTTGATCATTAGTCGCATGCGACCTATCTAGATTATGGCAAGCCACACTCCTCTTCTGCCGAGGACACGAGAGAGGAAGCCCAGGAGTGCCTGGCTGCCCACGGGGCCTTCTGCCGGCGGATCTGCATCCGAATGAACAAATGCAGCTCTCTGTCTCGATTCACCAATGTCGAGTGATAGCTAAAGACAGGTCGCGTGTCTTTTTTCCCTTTTTTTTTTGGTTTATTCATACTCGCATACAGCCTACGTATCTGGGCTATGGCGGCGCACTTTCTATCTCCGTTATCCGCGCGATGATAGCAGCACGTTGCAAGCTCCCCTTTGCCCTCCGCCCAGGCCCGTCCCAAGACGATGCGCACCAAGGAAATCACAAAGGAAAAGAGTCCGAACAAAAGGAAGAACAAAGGAAACCGTATCCCGCCCCCTAATGTCCATCAGCGGATGCCATGAAGGAGGGCGTGGGTAGGAACAGCGGCAGCTCCTCCCCGGCACCCGATTTTCCCGCGGCGCCCAGCTCCTCCGCCTCCGCCCTCCTCTCCTCTTCCCGTTCCCGGAGCTCCCGGAGCTCCCACTCGACATCTCGCTCCCCGCGTCTTCCTCAGCCGGAACCAGTCTCCCTACATCCGTAGTGGAGAGGAAGTCTGGTACCGCCTGGCTGCATCTCCCATCGGCAAGAAGGCCCCGGATCTTCCACCGGCTCTTCCCCCTACCCACGTCGCCTTCAGCACCTCTGCCCACAGAATCTTCTGCTGAGCTTTCCACTCAGGGCACCCTTTGGAGAGGTGATCCCTCTGAGTCTGGCACCGGCACCACCAGCACCGAGCGGTGGGCTGGTTCTTCGTCCATTGGAGATACTGCCCAGTGAGGCAGTGACCCGTCTTCATTTGGTAAAACCTCGAGGAGGTCGCGCGTCAAGCGGCTGGGAGTCGCTAAGCGGTTATTCTATAAAGCGCACCCGTCTACGCGTGGCTCTGCGGAAGAGCAGGAGGAGGTGGCGGGAGGAGAGGAGGTCCCCGTCTATCTACGCGTGTCGGTCTGACGCGCAGCAACAAGAAAGAAAAAGCGAAATATGTAAGCATCCCAATCTCCAGCCATAATTGTTTCAACTCTCCCAGAACACTGTGTACGCGTCAAAAAGGGGGAAAAGTGCAGGTTCCGCTCTCTCCGCTTTACGACGCCGATCAAACGACATCTAACTACATAAAGACGATAAACAGGTACACAGAGCATTCGTCCCATCGCAAGTTTCCCGCTGACCCGCACCGCTTCCAACCACTCTGCAGCTACATAAACCGTTTCTGTGACCGGCCAGCTAGGCAGCAGGGTAGGGTTCTGCGCAGGCCATCTTGTGTGGGGTCCGCTTACATAGTTGCCAGATGCATGATCAACCCCGCCAGAGCCTCCATCCACCATCCGACCGCTTTCCCTCTATCGAACACCTATCGATATTCGAACCCTAACTGGGCCCCCCCTCCCCCCACTTTCAATGGATCCCAGCAGAAAGCCCTATGGCTTCAAATCCGACGACGAGCCCATCGCCCCGGTCGCCACGATGGGCAGCGAGACGTGCCTGCCGAAGTCGCGGAACTACCAGAAGGAGATGTTTGAGGAGAGCCTGCGACGGAATATAATAGTAGCTGTGCGTTAATCCTGCCCGGAGATGGCCAGACATGAAAGGCTGATGGTGATAAAGATGGACACGGGGTCTGGGAAAACTCTCATGTAAACATCCACCATTTCTTGGCGCGTCACGGGGAGTGTGGATACTGATGGGTTGGAATCAGTGCCATCATGCGCATCTACGAGCAGCTGGATCGCGGCGACGGCAAAGTCTGCGCTCCTCCCGTCCCCAGGTGACACGTCTGACGTTCTTCAGATATCATGGTTTTTGATCCCAGGAGCAGAGCTAGCAAAGCAGCAGCACCAGGTGCTCGTGAACGCACTTCCACCCGTCGGAGTCACGCTCCTTACGGGAGCATCTGGCGTCGACAAATGGAGCAACAAAGAGACCTGGGACGAGCTGCTTAAGACGCCGGTGATTATCACTACGCATCAGGTCTGCCGCCCTTCCCCGCTGCTGTAAAACGCATAACCGCAAGCGCTAATCGATTCTAGGTGCTCCTGGATGCGCTCAGCCATGGCTTCGTACAGATGGAGCGCATCGGCTTGTTGATCTTCGACGAGGGTATACGCCTGCCCTCTGCTCTCAGGAGATGACGTCTCCCGACTGACCCCAACACAGCCCATCACTGCATACAAAACCACCCAGCGAACATGATAATGCGGTACTTCTATCATCAGCGAGCACGGGAAGGTCTCCCGGTCCCGGACATTCTCGGGCTCACGGCGAGCCCCGTCCTAAGGTCGGATCCAACGCAGTTGAAGGTAATCGAGGCCAATCTCAACGCCATCGCCCGGACGCCGTTGAAGCACCGAGACGAACTGCTGCGACATGTCAGGCCGCCGAAGCTTAAGCTGGTGGAGTATGACGGCCCCGCCAAGCCGGCGAGCGTTCCGAACACCACTACATCCTCGTGGGCAGACCATCTCGTTTTACCACACCGAAGAGTGGTGCCGCAGCGGCCGGTGAAGGATAAGAAAGTCGCAAAGGCCGCGAAGGTAGTGAAACTTTACAATGCGGAGGCGGCTGCGAGCGCACCTGCTGGCATCGATTCCAATTCCGATTCCGACTTCGAGAGCATAAACCCCATGACCGGTGAATCGTCGACGGAGTCAGCGCGAGTTGCCACCCGGACGAGGCAATATTTCCAGATCTCGTCCGGAGTGGGAAAGGATGGGGACGACGAGTTCGATGATGTGGACCCACTGACAGGCGAGTTGGTGTCTGCTACAACAGGCAAAGCCATCTCCCCAAAGCGGAGAAAGTCTTCTGCGAGCGTTCGCACCCCCTACGAAATAGCGCCCATCAACCTGTACGCCGGCGGGCCTCGCCAACCCGGCACACGAGTGGCCAAACCTCACCCCCTCTACAGAGAATTGCCCGCTTCTCTTGCATCGCTGGTGAAGGCCTACGAAAACATGGATATCATGGAAGATCCTTACGTTCGCATATTGATGAGGCGTTCCGGGGATGGAAATGCACACCAACTCCGGAGGGTCATTGCGGGTAACAAAACGTATTCGCACGAACACATGAGGTGGTTTGTCAACAAGGCTCGCCATATCATGTTCGAATGCGGTGAGTGGGCTACCAATTGGTTTATCGGCCGAGTCATGAACGCCTTTCTACACCGGCTGGACCCCGAGAAGGCCATTAACAACGCGCAGTGGGATGATGAGGATGAGAATGATGAGGATGGCGATGATGGTGGAGATGGTCATGGCGGCGCCGAAGCTGGGGTATTCTCCCGCGATGAAGTAGAGTATATGTGCAGCATTCTTCAGCAGGTTGTGCTACCGAGCACGCCGGTGCCGCTCGAGGGGAACGTAACGGCAAAGGTAGATAAACTCATCGAGGTCCTACTGGAGGAGTACTCGGCCGAGCACAGCGAATTCTCCGGGCTGGTGTTCGTGACTCAGCGGGCTGCCGTAGCCGCTGTCGCCAAGATCATCTCCAGCCATCCGAAAACGCGAGACCATTTCCGGGTCGGCACCATGGTCGGCACCTCGGTCACCTCCAACAAGGACCGGAAGTTCCTGCACGACATACTGGTATGCGGCAAGAAGCAGGGCAGTACTCTCAAGGCTTTCCGTGCCGGGAAGTTGAACCTGCTCATAGCTACTGCGGCTATCGAGGAAGGGATCGATATCCAGGATTGTCATCTGGTGGTGTGCTTCGACATGCCGCCAAGCTTGAAGAGCTTCGTCCAGCGCAGGGGGAGGGCCCGTCACGAAGCCAGCTCGTATGTCATCATGCTGGGTAGCGACAACAGTAATGGTATCTTTGCCTTCCAAGAAATGGAGAAGGAGATGGTCAAGATGTACTCGGACGAAAACCGAGTGCTCGAGCAGCTTGCAGCTGCGGATGACGACGAGGAAGGGGAAGAAGGCCGGATCATGAAGGTGGAGAAAACGGGGTGAGTGGCTGCCACCCAAGAAAACGCGTCACGAATATAGTACGCCCGCTGACTGCAGGCCGTCCAGGGCTTTACTAACATTCGGAAACGCGTTGCCTCATCTCTACCACTTCTGTTCCTGTATGCCGATGGGGGAATTCACGGACTCGCGTCCCGAGTTCCAAACGCTCTGCACTGTAGTCGACTCCGTAGCGGGCACGCGTGAATGGACGGCCGAGGTGATCCTACCCAACGCCATCGCCCAGGCGATCCGGCGGACTCCTGGGGCGCGAGCGTGGAGGTCAGAGGACATGGCGAAGCGCGACGCCGCATTCGAGGCGTTCGTGAAACTGCACAAACTGCAACTTGTGGACGATTACCTGATGCCGCTGGTCAAGGGCGAGTTTCAAAACCAGCAGGAGGTGCAGAAGAGGGTGCCAAGAGTACAGGTTGATCAGTGCATGGACATATGGGCCGGCATTGACAAGAAGTGGGATGGCGCCGAGGCGCTGTACCTCATGACTTTGACTTTGGATCACGTCACCGGGAGCACCGTCAGCGTTGATATGATGCTGCCGGTTGAATTCCCTTGCATCCAGCAACTGGAGCTGCTGTGGCCCATCGGTGGGGCGGTGAATGCGAGGTTTGGCCGTAGTCGACGTGTTGATTTCGATCCCGAGCTGGTGGAGCGCGGCAGGAAAGCAACACGCCGGCTGTTGGGAACCGTGTTCGAGGTGAGGATGGAGGCCTCCCGCAACGACTTCTTGTACCTCTTCCTCCCCTGCGAAGGCGATTCGTGGGACCTGCTTCCCAATGTACAGCAAAACGCGCTCGAGTTGATCAACGAACGGAAAGGTGATATGTCCAATATTGGGCTATTGCGCAATTTACCCT
>Ga0307512_10003140_pt1 | contig 19657 bp, 19 predicted proteins | sample 14_EM_MG_FD_200267 | JGI IMG/M metagenome (GOLD analysis project Ga0307512, IMG submission 200267) | Populus trichocarpa ectomycorrhiza microbial communities from riparian zone in the Pacific Northwest, United States - 14_EM | ecosystem: Host-associated > Plants > Roots > Unclassified | place... | reverse complement strand
AGTGGGGGGGGGAGCACCGCAATTGAGCTGGCTTGTCTGGAGGTGGAGGGGATATCTGGGTCCTGTCATACCTTAATTACAATCAATACAGTATGATTAAACATACAACAACAACCACGACACAGGGGACAATGACCTTGTGTCATGCAGCTTTGAATTCTATAGAATAGTTAATATGATATGATGATGTTTTATAGCATTAGTGTGAACTACAGCATGATGATGGGATGGACTTTGGGACATCAAAAACACAAAATCCTTGATGGTATTGGATGTGTTTTTTGGCAAGCCATATTTCCTATCACAGCTCTATATTCCATATCCACTTGCTCACATTAAGATCATAGTATACAGTCTAAAATATTTTCTTCTTAACTTCCATTAGTGTCCATATTATTCTTAATCACCCAAAGTTTGATAGATATAGCCATCGAGTATTATATTCTCTTATTGGAAATAACCTCCCTCTGGCAGTCCACCCCACTGCCCGTCGGCCAGTTGTGGCACTGTTAGTGTCTGCAACATGTTCAGGTATCCCGCCAGCGGTCCTGGATTGGACAGCACAACTGGGTTGATTCGGTTCCAGACCCATCGAAAAACCTGCCCCACAGACTAGTGGTGGGCCAAACCCAGACCTGTACCCGTCATCCCGCGGGTTTCGCTGTGTTTGGCTAGACCTGCCGGTACCAATCTCCAGTTATGCATTTCGGATTTCACATTTATGGTCACATTCAGATATGCTACTGTTAATAGTAAGATATTGACATTGGTACGTCACAGTTCATTTTTGACGTATCGGCCGCTTTGACATGCAAAACCTGAATACTCACACGCCCAATCGCGTGATGAAAATTACCGTCAACGGAGCGTCAACGATGTTTGGTCATGCGTCCCGGGAAATAACACCTCCGATAGGGTGTTGTCAGTCATAAAGGAATTTTTGGCTTTCTCTATAGTCACAACAGATTGCAATCCCCTCCTTACCCCATCATGAAATTGAGTGTAAACGGATTGTCAACGATTGTTGGTCATGTATCATGGGTAATCTGGGGGGCGACAGGTTGCACATTGTCATAAACTGATTGTTGACTGCCTTTATAGGCAAAAGTAAAAGTGAAACGCTTCCTGCCCCATCTTCAAAATGAGCGTCAACAGAGTGTCAATGATTGTTGGCCTTCAATTATGGTTAATCACAGCGCGATGTGGCGGTTATTGTCTCTATACATCCTTTTGACTCTTATTATACGATAAAAGGCTCAAGAATACTTAGTGGTAGCTCTGTAACTGAAATAAGTTGTTACTGTCCCGGAGGGTGTGGCTAGAATATCCCTTACATATCTGCCTATAAGGGCTGCCATATCTTTCTTTCTGGATGTTTGTGATCAAGCACCACTCATATTACCGAAGATGGAAGACCAATTATTGTTGACGCTCTGTTGATGCTCATTTTCATGATGGGGCAGGGAGGCTATTGCTATCTGTTTTACCTAGAAAGGCAGCCAAAATTCCTTTATGACTGACTACAACCTATCGGAGGTGTGATTTCCCAGGACGAATGACCAACAATAGTTGATGCTCCACTGATGTTCATATTGATAATAGGGCATAGAGGGTATTGCAATCTGTTTTGCCGATAAAGGCGGCCAAAAATTCCTTTGTGACTGACTACAACTTATGGGAGGTGTGATTTCCCAGAACACGTGACCAAAAATTGTTGATGTTCTGTTGACGCTTATTTAGCCATGGCTGTATCCACAATATGCAATCATGTAATTTGGTTCCGTCCATCATTCACATTGTTTTGGCTGCCTTTCTGGTGTTTTCATTCACTTTCTTCTTGATCTCTATGTTGTTCTGTAATAATACATAGATATATATAATAATAATCTCCAAATTCCCGTGTCTTTTGGTCAATGCTTGTCATCAGTTGCAGGATCGCTCACTCTGCTGCTTTTGTCTTCAAAATGAATGTTAGCCGCATTACCACACAATAGATAGTGTACTAACCATCATCATTCAGCATATGTGGATCAAAATCGGTATTGTGCTCGGTATTCTCATCATCTAGGAAATATTCCGCACAGGGAAGAGCTGTATGCGAATACGTATGTCCGGCCGGCAAATTGACGACTTCAGACTGTGGAGCCATGGAAGTGTGACCGGTTGAGGCGGGTAGCATGGCTGGATGAGGTGGATTAGGCTCTGGCGTCCACACTCTGCGTCGGACGGGGGGAGGTACACCTGTTCCTTTGTGTCTCCAGCATGTCTGCAGAGTCTTTGTGGCGCCATTTTGGCAAGGAAGGCAGCTGGACGTTTGGTTGTGACGAAGCATTGCTGGGTGTCTTTGTATCTCAGCATTCACCGTTTTATGCCCAAGAAACTCATCACCGCGCTTCTGCTCTTCTCGGACCTGACTGCGTGGTTTCTCAATGAGTTATGTCGTTTCCTCTATTGCGGCACGCCAAATGCCTTCTTTGGCCATTTTGGCCATATTCAATGCCAGGCGCATGTCGGACTGTTCCAGCTGTACCCGACCTCCTTGCTCTGCTATAGTTGCAGACATGTTCAAAACCTACAAGAAATCAGTTGATGCTTCTAACAATCAAATTCGGCTGTTACCTCTACCATATACACTTCTGCAGCCTCCTCTAAGGTGATTAAAGCCTGTTTTGTCCACTCACAGGGACGCTTATCGGGAAATTCATCTGCAAAAATATCAGTGCTCACAACATGATGATGTTCGATTTCGCCCACTTTGCGGACAAATGCCTTGGTTGACCATGGATGCTTCCAGTTACGGGCAGCAATGAATTCGTTATGTAGCTCTCTATGGAGACCTGCTGTACGTTATACTGTCAATTGACTGCTGTTTGTCTCGATATGGATATACTCACATCCAACTGCATGCTGCTTCCTGTTTTCGCCGCTTCCAGTCTTGCGGATGAGTTTCAAATTTGCATCCTGGGTCATATGTTTGGTGGCTATATTGGCAGCATCGCAGGGAAATAACTTGTGTCTGTGCTCTTGTTACGTGCCAAGAATTTCCATATTTGATGTAGCGCCCGCCAATCTGCCAGCATTTGATCCGCACTCACCTGGCCGAGGTGGGTGTGTATCCATAATGTCCTGGTGTGGAATAGGAGAGGAAGTTGATAACGAGAGGAAGCGGGAAGCCCTGAGGACTAAATAGTTAGCTTCATGTCACAATGGAATAAGTAGCAGCCAACATGATCGTTACGCTCAAGATGAATTCTACTGAGTATGGCCTGAAGCTACAGGTGTTTCCCACTGCCCCGCAATTTGCAATCAGTCGGTCTGATGTTGTCTGTTTGATAACTGGGATCAACTGAGGTGTTCTAGCGCCGAAATCGCCCAATTGCTAGATATTAGTAAGATTTAGTTTGAGGGAAAGGATGCCTGCTGATGATTGTCTCAAATAATCACCGGAATATTACATGAAACTGACGCTTACAATCATGTCATGTTGTATGGTTAGCGTCACAATTGCTGATTTATTGACAGTCAAGAGAGCGATTTTGCTTCGTTTACGATGAGTAAACGTACTAACCTTGACATAAATGATGCAGCTTACCTCCATAATGTCCATAACTTGCAAGATTCAAAATCTCGCCCAACAACAAAGTCCACAAAACAACAATGGTCAATCCTCTGAAACAGAACATTTCGCCACATTCGGCGGGCAGATACGGTCAATCGGCTAAGCGGTCAACCCAACACCATCATCTCGCGAATGCAGGCAAGAGCGGCTTCCAGGCAGAGAGAATCGGAGCCCTTCGGGCATTGCTCAGTGTGAGATCCCAAGAAATGCTTGCAGTGGAGATATGACGAGAAACGCACTTCTTAAGCAATGAAGAGAAAGAGAAATGGATGGAGGATTATGTTGAGAGGGAAACCGCTGGGGCAAGAAAGCGAGTTGAAGAAGCAGAGGCGGCGGTTCAACAAGGGCAGGAGGATATGACACGTGCTATAATTGCGGGAATGACGTCCAGAGAGCCCGAAAAGACATTTTAGGAGATGCTGGCTGCTATCGGAGACAGCCTGAGTGATCTTGCCAGTTCTGACGATGAGGATGATGGGGAAAAAAAGGATGATTAAGAGACTGAGCAGGGCAAGTGGAGCGAAGATGACGAACCCGGCTGGGTGATAGGTACAATCACCAAAACGGTCCAGCAGCTGATAGAGAGGTTTTAGCCGAGGAAGATGAAGCTCGACGAATTGACTCAACCGGGATGGGAGGATGCATCCGACTACTTCCCTGTACGAGATAAGCGGTACGGCACCTCCAAAATGATGGTTGTGGCCCTCGTTAAGCCGCAAACAGATCAGGACGCTCCGGCACCTCCACCGACAACATCTGCAGGGCTTATGGAGAGTTATGACATTGTCCCCGCAATAACGCAAAGGTGGCAAGGGACTTCTTGACCAGGAAGTAGTCATATTAGGCCAGGTTCTGTGAAGCCACAGTTTAGATCCAGCATACCCAGTGGTCAGCCAGCTGCAGAGCCCGATTCTTCAATGTTGTTGAAAGCAAAGCCAGTTCAACCAGTAAGCTTTTACCCCTGCATGTAGCCTCCAGCGAATTACCATATAGATATCGGATTCCGATGAAGAGATGTTGACGGCTCCTGCGTCTGCGGAAGAATTGAAGTCGCAACTGTAGTTTTTGATGTCCAATCCCAGTGCAAAGCATGTTGTTTAACAATTTTGGTACGTGTCAGCTTTTGCTTGATTTCAGTGACCAAATAGTGAGACATGATAATTCGTCTTTGCATGTGTAAGGGTCGAACACATAATATGAAAGTTCTAGAATCCAAATTGGGCTGTAAGAAGGCCAACACATTCAGTTTTATTCTGCAAGTGACTGTTAAGTGACAAAGCAAAAGCAATACTAGTGACGAAATGTGCTAACAAAATTAAAGTGAGTGATCTCAGATGTGTCGTAGAAAGAACGGCCAGTGTGCATGACGAATCGATTTGAAGGACAACCGTCATGCCATATTCATCCAGCTATCCAACTGCATCACTCTCTGCACAGCCCTGGTGCACATGGTTGAGATATTTGACAACGGTTGTGGTACATCATGGAAATCGAGGAGAAGCAGCTGGATAAGGAATGGTGAGGGAGTCGAGCTATATTTGCCAAAAGCTAGCGAAATCATCTACATGCCGTCAATTGCCGGCTAAACCCACAGGAATGTGATAGGGCCATGTCATTTCTCACTCAGATCGCGTAGATAGAAGTTGATCAAAAATTGAGAGCTAACAAAACTCCTGGATGCAAACGATAATACATACAAACGCAATAATGGATGTCAAAACTGTGTACTTGATTTGTTGCATATAATTATTGAGTATATAAAGGCTGTTTCGATGTGATTAATGTGAGCGTCAACAGAGAGTCAATGCTTATTGGCATTGCGTCATGAAACATCCTGTAGGATGTGCGGTTACAGAAAATCATAATCAAACTATCGGCTGGCTTTCTATGCAACAATGGTGGTGGCAACACTTCTACTATGTCCTAAAAATTAGCGTCAACAGAGCGTCAACAACTTTTGGCCTTGCATCTTGGAAAATGCACAGGCTGTGCGGTGACGTTACCCCATAATCGCGCTATCGGCCGCCTTTCTAGGTAAAGACACTTGCAACAACATCGCTACTATGTCCTAAAAATGAGCGTCAATGGAGCATCAATGACTTTTGCCCTTGTATCATGAAGAATCCTAGGGCTGTGCGGCGTCATGAAGCCATAATCGCATCGTTGGCTGCCTTTCCACGCAAAAACGGGTGCGACTACATCGCTACTATGTCCTAAAAATGAGCACCAAGGGAGTGTCAACGACTGTTGGCCATGCATCCCGGACGATCGGAGGGCAGTGTGGCGACATCAACATATAATCGATCTATCGGCCTTCTATCTAGGCCAAAATGCTTTTGACGACATCATCACTATGCACTAAAATCAAGCGTCAATGGAGCGTCAACGTTTTGAGGCTTTCCATCTTGCACAATCATAGGGCTATGCATCTACAATGATCAATAATCGTACTACCGGCCGCCATCCTATGCAAATATGCTTACGACAAGATCATAACCATGTACAAAACGAGTGTCAACGGATCGTCAATGATTGTGGCGCTGGCATCTTGGATAATATAACCGGAATGGAACTTAGATAAACCACAATAAACTCATTGGCAGCTGTTATTGGCAAAAATGCAAGTGTCGATATCACGTCCGCCTCCTACAATTGAGTGTCCAAGATGCTTCAAGGCTCCGAATGCTACACAGCAATACACCGCCGTATGCTGTTCCTAAATGGAGTCTTACGCGGTCAGTCCTTGCAATCTGTCCTTGTATTCAACATCACAGATATGCATTCAATGTCTGACTGATCTGTTTATTTTTTACTTGTAGCAGTAGAGTCAATATTGAAGAACCCGCAATCTGGTTTACTGTATCGTTATTTACGGCAGTCTCTCGAGTCAGATTACCCAGCATTTTAATTTCAACCGCTATGTCGAATACACAATCTTTGAACACCTCATTGCTAGAGGTTATAATCTCTTCTAAATATGAACCTGTCTTTATTCGTGATTTGAGCGACCATACTTTGCAAATCATCTTCGACGGTTGCTGGGCTTCAATGAATGTAGGCTCGAAGCGGCATATTGCTTGGAATAATTCTACACATCCGCCTTCGTGGCTATTCTATTTGCACTGTGGAAATGAGGAGGCCGGCCGCCCTGGCATCTTATGTATCCTTCCTCATCAAGTTCTTCGCCATCCATCAGAACATGGAACCAGCTCAATGGGGAAACACTTACTGGCAAAAGCTCACATCGCAAAGTTAAGTGAATTAACAGAGTCAGAGGTCACTGAATTGACTAGTTCGATGGTGGATGAAACAGCTTTGGCCATTCGGAAGAGGCAAGGAAGTTGTGGAATCACAATCGTTTGAGTGCAGAAGAAAATCATATTTGGCTTCCAGTTCAATCAATATTGACCGAAATGCCAGATAAAACGTTCGAAACTGGCAGCGAAGGACTTTGAAACTTTGGAATTGCACGAAGACATGCGGAATCGCTATCTCATGTAAGGATTTGTTTCGGCGCAAATTCCATGGAACACGATATCAAATCTTGAGCTATGGCGGCCATATAGGGCATTACGCGATGACCAGGTTCTACCGTCCGCTATGACCCTTAGTAACATTTGCTGGAGGCAATATTCACTGACTGTGGATGCAACTAAGAAGCATTTGCCAATACAAAATAAAGCTAGTTTAGCATTGGACAGATGGACATCAATGCACAAACTAGCCATAACATCAGTCATTGTTTAATATTTGGATCGAAATAGGGCATTGCATGAAGTTCAATTTGCTTTTGATGAGGTTGGTCGCCTGTTCTGTTGCGGGTTTGAATGCTGATTAAGGATGACAGGTAAAGGGCCACAATACTGGAGCAAGGCTAGCCGTACATTTGAAGGACGTGCTTGATCGTTTTGAGCCTACCGAGGGCCGTTGGCTTGGTATTACAACTGATAATGCTTCCTCAACTACTCGATGACACGCGAGCTGCAATCATCTTTTGAGGCCTCGGGAATCGAGTGGCCTGCATTGAGGAACCATATACCGTGCATGGCGCACATCATACAGGTGGCTTTAGGTTCATTCATCATCAGTGTTGGTGTAGAAGGCCGAACCTAGTCTTGGGAGGCCTATGAGCGCGATCAGCAATTTGGAAAGAATCAAATCATAGACATTGGGAAGAGTCAAAGACTTCGAAAAGAGGGCAATGCTAGAATCACCAAGGTGTCAGCCATGAGACCAGGTTTAGCAAAGATAATTGAGAAAGTACGTATTGCATGATATTTTGAAAGTCCTGAAGCTGACCTTCAGATAGCAGAGAATGCTTGCTGAATTAATTTCACTAACAGCTGTTTGCCGAAAAGAGTTTATTGACTGTCAAAAAGCCAACGTCCGTATTGCAGTACTTCCGATTATGGATGTGAAGAAAAGTTGGAACTGTACTCGGGCTTTGCTCGAGTGCGCCTACCGCTTACGGGAATGCACCCGCGAGTGGCTTCAAAGCCCAAAATACGCTGAATATCTGCCACTATTCACAACTCAGGATGAATGAATGACTGTCAAGTATGTCATGGAAGTATTGAGGCCATTTCGACATTGGATCCTTTGGATGTCGAAGAGGCATACAGTCACATTGCATCACTTTATCACAGTGTACAATGATGTGTTCGATCACATGGATGGCGTGATGGGAGCCATGGCCAAGAAGACGACTGAATGGAAGGAAGTCTTGTTCTTCACTGTGAAGCTAGCTCGACAGAAGCTCTCCAAATACTACGCCAAAGTGACTCCAACGATGGACATACTTCTGATTCCCACTCATATCCTCCATTCTTTCACGAAGTTGCGATCGTTTAGAAAGTGGGTCAAGGGAACGGACATCAATCCTGAGGACAAGACATCCTACACTACACAATGCCAAGAGGCCATTCTGAAGTATGTAGTGAACGAGTAATGCGCCAAACATCGAGGTGTGCTGGTCAATAAACTCGAAACGGTACCGTGCAGCAATCTCATCCCCCCTGCAATGGCTTCAGGGTCTGATCAATCATCCTTTGATCCATATGATTTGTCCAGCGCTAATGAGAAATACTTACCACCTGACGATGTGGCTAAGACGACAGCAGGATGAAGTGATCGCGCAGCCCGCTTCTTGACCACCGCCAGACTCCATTTGAATTCCCCTCCTGAAGCACCAAAGAACTGGGGGCAAATTAATCCAAATCTCAATGATTAACACTCCGACCCAATGGAGGTTAGCAGTACATATTGGATACCGGACATAACCGACTGGCAGCGACAACAGGAGGAAACGCACTTATAGTACGTCTATCTCTCCAGTGTAGTGCGCGACATATCCTCGATCATACCACATGGTGTTGGAGTGCACACCAGTCTTTCCCTTGGCCGAGATGTTATCGGTTGGAGGCAGTCCAAAACCACAGGCGAGACTCTTCACGAAACGGTCATTGAAAGGCAGTTTGCTCGTGCCAATAATGGGATTGTGGCAGGGACTGACCCCGAATTGGATTCCACAAACACTGAAATCGACTCAGAAATGAAGAAAGAGGCGGAGGAAAGGACATTGCACAGAATGGGCCAGGTTGACGACATTCTGGAGATGTGGCAGGGCAGACACAGCCTATGTGCGACGCAGATGGATTCTGACGTCCAAAACAAGCAGATGACCACCGTAGGATACATTTTGGACATCGAAGGGATCGTCAAAGCATCTTGGTCACTCTTTCAACATGATGGTGCGGTGGCATTTAAATTGTCAGAAAGATCACCTTTGCCATCCGCTTTGTCTGCGAAGGACCTCCCTGGAGTACGAACTCAACTCTTGAATGTCCACTGTATTCGGAGAATCAACCGTCATCCAGTTGAAAGCAATGAGGATAGTTCACCTGACGGCATTTCGGACACCGATGATTGGCTAAACGGGTGTGGCGACTTGAATAATCCAAATAACAGTGACGAGGATTGCACTGCGGACGATGACTCCGATATAGAGCACAATAAATGCATTAAGGTTCCGGAATGCCCAGAGCAGCAGGATGTGAGCACCGCGCCAAATGTGCCCGGATTGATTCAGCCGACACGGAAGTCAAAGAGCCAGGCTGAACAGGTGTTAGTGACGGTCAATGCAGTTGAAACACGGAGGAATAAAGGAGGGAAGAAGAAGTAGGGCAGAACGCGTCAATGGTGCACCAGCTTTATGTAGCTTGACCGAGAGTTTCAGTTAGAGATATATTATGGGTGAATGGTAAGTAGCTTGTGAATATCGGTTCATGAATAGATGTATAGCAGGCGCAACAAATCTTTTGGCATGATACATCATTTTTAGTCATGTCAGAGTGAACTGTGCAAGATAATTATGCCGCTCGGCATTGCCACAGAGTCGAGTCTCAATCAACTAGAAAGCCAACCTGTACAGTCAAATCAGGATGAATACAATTATGGGCTGCAGCAGATGTTGAATGGACAATACATTCAAATGAGCGTCAACAGAGCGTCAACGATTTGCGGTCTGGTAATTACAGTAATTCAACAGTGCATTGGGTGTTTTTATGCATAACGGATGCATTGGCAGCGTTTATTGGCAAAAGAGAGAGCACCACGGTCACCTCCCCATTCTTAGCATGAGCGTCAACGGAGCGTCAACAATTTGTGGTCTTGTAAGTATGGTAATTCACCAGTGACTTGGTCGTTGTTATGCATAACCCACGTATTAGCAGCATTTATTAGCAAAACAGGTAGCAACACGGTCACCGCCCCATTCTTAGCATGAGCATCAACAGAGCATCAACAATTTGTGGTCTTGTAAGTACAGTAATTCACCAGTGACTTGGTCGTTGTTATGCATACCAGACGTATTGGCAGCTTTAATGGCAAAAGAGATAGCAACACGGTCACCGCCCCATTCTTAGCATCAGATGCAACGAGGCGACAAAGATATGTGGTCTTGTAAGTACGGTAATTCTCCAGTGACTTCTTCGTTGTTATGCATAACAGACATTTTGGCAGATTTCATTGTCAAAAGATATAGTAACAGGATCACCGCCCCATTCTTAGCATGAGCGTAAACGAAGCGTCAATGATTTTTAGCTTTGCATCTTGAGTAAGGTATGTTCCGAATGGTAGCAGACATCCATTTATGCGATAATGGCAGCCTTTACTGGCAAAATAAACAGCGAAATACTCCCTGTGGTATCCTGAAAATGAGCGTCAACGGAGTGTCAACAGTTCACGAACTTGCATATTTCGTAATCAAGGCATCGTGCAGATTTTCGTGTGCATAATTGTATTATTGACCACCTTGCTAGGCAAAACTACCATATATTGAAGGTGAAACACACATACTAAATTCATTGATATTGCAAACTGCTCAACAAGCAAAAGCTCATTAATTGTTGCTGAAAACACGATTTTGATAAGATACTATTAACACACTGCAAATACATGAGACTGATATGAATCTATAGATGAACCTGCTGGGCGACCCGCTGACAACCCGCCCTATTCAGACAGGTTGGGTGTTTACCATGGAACTGTACCCGAGTGGGCAATTCCAGTTTATTCACGACCCAGACTGCCTCGTTGGCAACGGTTGGGTTTTAACTTGGACCCGGACCCGAAGTGATGGTCCTGGACCATTGCTAACCACATGCACAGTGCCAAATAACACTAAATCCATCTGCATATAGACAGTGTTGTCAACCATCCAGTCCATCCGACATTACAAAGGATGCGACTGGATGGTGGCTTGCTGTATGTCCTCAGCCAGGACTGAACGGTGTCGTCTTGTTCAGGCCAGATGTGGACAGATGGATGGGACAGCTGTCAATGGTATATTGCCATTCCTGGCCATCCTCCGCCATCATCGGCCAATATCCAGTCACAAATTAGATGTCATAATACACAATAGATATTCCATTACAATATGTTCAGTTGTACACTATCTTGACAGGGAAGGAAAATCACTCAACATCAGCTCCATCCAAACCATATCTGACTCTGTTGTGCCAAATATCAATCCCTGCTTCACCCATGATTTCAAGCATTGTGATGCCTCAACAATATTGTCCATTTGGTTTCGCTAATCACTAATCAGTAACTTTGCACTGATGAATTGCTGCCCTGGCTCATCAGACATTGCTGGAATGCTCATGACTTCAACAGTCATATGAGTCAGAAGTGACTGATGAGGTTCATCAAGTCTTTCGACTCAGTATTGAAGTTCACTTCATGGACATTCATTATCGGGGTCCCACTCATGAAATCATTCAAATTGATAATGGGTTTCCACTACTTGCGTTGGATATTACTTGGATTTCCAGTTTCGTAAATTAGATAATGCCTCTGTCACTGTGATGCCAGAGGTTGTTGTTGATGATACTGGTGGCCGAACCAGCGGAACCTGGGCTCGAATCTCAGAGACCCAATGATGATGATTCACCGCACTCTCTGCTGCTATAATCCAAGTCGGGCGATTCTGCCATATATTCAAAAATCACCTCAACTTCATTTTCGGGTTTAGTGCAATTGCACTATAATATACCAGAGTCTTGAGGATTGTATTGTAGTACATATCAAGCAGCGTCCAGGCATTGTTGATTGCAGTGACCATGTGGTTTGTAACCTTTTTAGATAGGAAAGCATTGTATACAGATTTTTGATCCTCTATATGCAGGATAAATTCTTTCATTTCCAATAATACATCAAATTTAGCTCCTTGTATTTGATGGCCTTGCAGCATCAGCTGCCATTTTCGCAATGGTTGCAGGAACTGCTCGAACTCTGCGAAAATTGTCCAGTCTTCAGGATGTAGGTCAACAAGCTTTAGTGCTGTTGGTAATTTGTCCTGCTCACCATGTAAGTTGTATCTAATTGCAGTTGATACATACTGTTCCAGTGCCTCTATGTGTTGTAGAGTACTTACAAGTTCATCATAACTTCCACCCCATCTTGGTTCATTTCAATATACCAATGCAGTTGCTACACTGTTGGGATGAAGCTGCCTCGCCTTTTCATTGAACATGGCTCAGTGTTGTGTACTTCGGCCAATTCAAAAAATGATATTATGCAGTTTGCCAATTGGTCTGCTTCTTCGCTAGAGAAGGAGTTCTTCCACTTCATCTTGTTGGTTCTGAAGAGAGACTGCCTTAAGCTCAAATACTTCTGGTTCCTCAACACATTAGAAAGCCTTGATCACCAGGGTAATGATATTCCCACGACACCATGATCAACTTTGTACTGAATCAAACTCAATTTGCAGCTTGCTGAGCTGTGCTGAGATACACTTTTTCGCTGTGTTGTTATTGCTTGCATTTTCAAGACTCATAAATCAAATATCCTATCAGTGGTTTAAACTTGTATTCTTGTGTAACTCCCCAAAATGATTCAGCCTGGTGTTCCCCAGTATGGCTGACTGTAAACCTCCATAGAGCAAGTACTGCAGATGATAAAATGCCAGACTATGAGATGCAGTGGGTATTAATTGCTAACAAGGCTCGATGACTTGGTGTGGTCCACAAATCCAAGCTAAGGTCAATACAATCTGAAATATAATGCAAGAGATCAATGGTTTGTAGTATTGAGGATATGTATGATGTCATAATCCTGGACGAAATTGTATGATGAGACTTTGGGAGTGCAATTCACAGTCGAGTATAGTCTGCAGACTGAATATTGATAGGTTACCCAATCACTCAAAATAATGCTTGCTACCAGAGAATTCAATGATACACAGGGAAACAAATAGCAAGATGTTTTACGAAATAGTGAATCTTCTACGTGCCGAGAGGCTATATGGTTGACAATAATCCAATGCCGTAAAAGCTGCTTAAATATATCCAGATTGAACTCAATTTACATGGCTGCCTTTCCAAATAGCTTGTCAATCAGCTGGTTGACTGCCCATTTGGTATCCATTATACCATCATTAACCATTCTGTGGGCATCACACAGATGATCAAGTCTGTATTTTGTTCCAGATACCCGCAAATAATTGAGCTGTTCGACTGAAAGGACCTTCAAACACATTAACATTACAGTCTGTGGCCAGTAGACAGGGCTTACTACAATGTGCACAGCGCAAGCATGGCCTCGCTTGTCTAGATGTATACTCCACTCTATTTGTTGTATTCAAAAAACAACTTACATGCATAATTTTCATCTGTTGAAAATTGTACTGCGAGTAGTGTTGCCAAGGGTTCTAGACAGTCACTTCGGGTCCGGGTCCGGGTTAGAACCCAACCGTTGCCCAATTGGCTGTCCAGGTTGTCAATACGCCCACACCAGGATTTCGGGAACGGTTCAATGCAAATCTCCCAACCAGTCTCAATTGGAAGGGTTTTCAGCTGGTCACGCAGCATGTCCATCTGTCGATTCCTATAATGCACTTGTTTTGGCTGTGAATTGAAAGTGTCTGATCAAAATCATGCATTGAGCCGCCAATGATCTGTTTTGTGCATGTTTTGCACTGTGAAATATCGATTATTTTGAATTCCGTCGTTTTCCTTTCATGCGTTATATTTGTGCCTAGAAAGGCGGTCAATGATTCTGTTATGCGCTGAGATATCATCGCATTGCCTTGATAACCTAAAATGCATGACCAAAACTTTTTGACACTGAGTTGATGCTCATTATGATGATGCGTACGGCATATGTCATGCATTGTTCCTTATGAAAAGGCTGGCTGCACATCGTATATGAATAACTGCAATCAAATGACGCTTAGATTCGCGAAGATGCAGGACCACCAATGTTTCACACTCCTTTGACGCTCATTTTCAAGATTGGGCAGGGAGCGTGTAGATATCGTTTTTGCCCTCAAAGGAGGCTCATATCCCATTTGTGGATGTTTGCAAGCAATTGCCACTTAGGTTACCCAAGATGCAAAGCCAAAAATGATGTATGCTCTGGTGACATTCATTTTCCGAATGGGGAAGTGACCATGTCATTTGCTATTTTGCCTATCAAGGGTGCTACTAGGTTGGTTCTGCTGAGTAGTAACCTAATCACTTGTCAATTACCATACATACAAGACCCATGATAGTTGACGCTCTGTTGACTCTAATTTTAATGTATTGTGCATTCAAAATTTGCTGCCATTGATGTTTACTTTCATAATTATTTCAGCTTATAGGTTGCCTTTCTGCCTGATCATCACTTGGTCCTGGGGCAAAGCCGAGCCCGGCAATGTTGTTGCACAGGGCGCTTCCATCCTATAATAATTGAACTGTCTTACCAAACCATTCATTTTGCCCGCAACACTACTGTTCATTAACCAATATTTACAGGCGACTGCTCAATATTCTCCCACAATATATCTCTAACTCAAATTCTCAGTCAAACTATACAAAGAACCAAGTGAGAATACATTGACCCATTCTGTCCTACGTTTTCTCGATCCCTTCAGTACTCCTTCATTCGATTGTATTAACAGTCTTCAACACCTGGTGAATATTTTTCTTTGACCTCCGTGTTGGCCAAATCAATCTGGGAACATTTGGTGCAGCACTCACATTTTGCTTCTCTAGGGTTTCTGTTTCTTCGAAGTCGTTTTCTTGCTGTATTTCAGATTCAGTGTCTGCGTCCCAGTTGTCTTTGCTGTTGTTTGAATTATCCACATCACCATTCCAGTCAAGCCAATTTTCACTGTCCGATATGCTGTCAGGTGCACTGTCCTCACCACTTTCGGCAAGATGGCCGTCAATTTGTCTGATTTGGCAGACATCTAATACTTGAGTTTGTCCTCGAGGGAGGGTCTTTGCAGACAAACATTGTGGCACAGGTGACCTTCCTGACAATTGCAATTCAGCCACACAGTCATGTTGAAAGTTTGACCAGGACGGTGTGACAAACTCTTCTGTATCTGGCATTTATCGTTTGGCTGTCAGTGGCTGGATTTGAACGTGAGATTCCTTCTGTGTAGCACATAGGATATTGCTGCCCTGCCACATCTCCAAAATGTCATGGACATTGGCTATGCTGTGCAACTTCTTTTGCTCTGCTTCTCTCTTCATTTCCGAGTTGTTATCAGTCTTTGGGGTGTCCAATGCTGGGTTATCGCTGGCCAATAACTCGTTATTAGTCACAGCGCTGGAAAGTGAGGAGCTACTTGAGAATGATGGGAGCAATTGGGTTACGGAAAGGCGGAGACCTTGGGAGACACGGAGGAAGTGGTGAGATGGTGGCGATATAATTTGGAATGATAAAGGAAGTGGACTGAGGTATTGCAACATCGGACAATGTGGCGTGGTTGTCGAGATAAGGAGTTGTGCTGGTGGTATGTAAGATCATGGGATAAGATTCGGATGGTATATTGGAGCACGAGGAATGGTTCGAGGGTGGTAGATGAATAGTATAAAGAGAGTGCTGTTGGAGTTTGGGGATTTCCTTTTCTTCTCTGTTTACTCGTTCACTTGTATAGCAAAGCAAGTTACGACGTAGAAACTGCTACGACTGTTGTCTTGTCCTGATTGCCTCGATATGAACTTCGAGCCTCTTTTTCTGTTTTTGATATCACATTATTGTTACCAATATCACCTACGCCTGACCCCGCCCATTACATTATTGGCTCAAGCAAAGTGCCTTACTACCAGTGCTTTGCGGTGGGTTTCGCCTACTGGTTTTGGGTGGCTTCAGCCAATCACATCTCGACCAAGGGAAAAACAGGCCTCCACCCTGACACCATGTGGTATGATAGAGAATATGTCACGCGCCACATTGGAGAGATTGGCGTACTTTGAGTGCATTTCATCTTGCTGGCACCACAAGTCAGTGATATCTGGGATCCAAAATGCGCCGCTTATCTCCATAGGTTCGGAGAGGTAATCATTACAATTCTGCTTATTGTGTCCCCAGTTCGGTGGGAAATCAGGAGGTGGATTCCTATAGAGCTTTGCGGCTGTCAGTAAGAGTGCTGTTCGAGCGCTTCATCCAGGTGTAGTTTCGCCCACAGAATTAGGCATCACGTATTCCCCGTCATTTCTGGACAAATCATTAGGATCTCGATATAATTGACCAGATCCTGAAGCCATTGCGGTAGAGACAAGATTGTTAGTCGGTTCGCTTTCGGGTTATATGACAGGCTAACATCGATGTTTGGCGCCTATTCATTCTCCACAACCTGTAGAAACGCGTCTTGAAATTAGGTAATATAAGATGTCTCATTGTCCGGATTACAATCCTTTACGTTGTCCCACTTCCTTCACAATCGCAAGTTCCAGACAGGATCCAGTATATGTAACCAAACAGAGAGCACACCCATCATTGGAGTAACTTCAGTATAGTATTTGGACAGCTTCTGGGGCGTAAACTTCATGGCAAAGAATAAGTCTTCCTTCCATTGAGTTTTCTTCTTAACCAAAGCTTGCATAACGCCGTCCATATGATTGAACATATCATTCTGAACAGCGATAACCTGATGCAGAGTCACTGTATGCCTTTTCGACATCCATAGGGTCCAGTACTGGAATGGCCTTAACACATCCATCACATACCTGACGATGGTCCATTCATCTTGGGTTGTGTAGAGCGGCCAGTAATCACTGTATTTTGGATTCTTCAGCCACTGGGGTGTGAATTGTCGGAATTGGTAGGCCCACTCAACCCACTCCAGTGTTAATTTCCACGGTGTCTTCACATCCAGAATAGGTAGTACTGCAATTCGCACATTAGGTTTTTAACAGTCAATGAACTGGTTTGGACGACCAGGTGTCAGCTGTTAGCGGTTGACCTTTAGCAGCGATAATGATACTTGACTATGGACACCAGATGCATACATATCTACGGTATGCATAACACCTATGGATGTATTAGGCAAGTGGTCAGTCAATATGCTCTGTAGCGGGAGTTGATATTAGTCACGCAATGTGTGGGTACTTCGCTCACGCCTAGATATTTCGCGGGAAATCCATGAATGGCATGCACGCCAGTTGATAGTCAAACCCAGATAAGAGAACTCTTCTTCCCTACCTGCAACCAGCTAGGATCTGGAGAAGCACATTCCGGTCTGGAGAAGAGTATCGACCTTAGCATGACATGACTAACGAATCAATGATGTAGGTGCAAGCCTACAGCGAGCATTACTCATTCGCTTGAGTCGTCTGGATCGCAATGTAACCTCATTTTGGATATGAGCTTTCTCCTCAATATTTTACATTGACATCATATCAGTTGCTCACCAATCACATCCATGATGCAATGAAATAACTCATCTCCAGGACTGATTTGAGAGGCGATAAGCATAACCAACTTGGTCGGCAAATTTTCCAACTACCGATGAATACGAATGCAAGATGTCTAAGGTCATGATTGTCGGATGTGTGGGCACGAGAGCACCGAGCGCTGGAGGTGTGAGGTTGCTATACCGCTATCATGAGTATTATTGTAACGAGGCATGGGGGCCTAGGACCTTACCAATTAAGATGAAAGCGTAGTCGCAGAAAATAGAGGGAGATCCAAGACAGAAGCACCGAAGACAAGCATAAAATATAATTGAGATTTCTATCCATTCACCAGTACCTCTCTCATACACACTCGTGACTGGGCCTTGTATGCCTGGCCATGAGGACATACCAGCTGAAATTGTACTGGAGAAAACTGGACACTTTCAGCAGGTTTCTTTCCGAACTGGCCGAGCACCTGTTAACCCACACCTAGGCTGTTTTCATTTGTTTCTGTCCACTCAAGAATATTGACTATCTGGTGCTGAGATATCCCAACACAGGAAGTTTACCCCTCGAGGAATGTTCCGAGGGCAGATTACACCACTGTGATGTTTGATCTTCGTCTACATTGGAGACGGCCAGTGGGACCATTTTGATTTAGGAATATCAGAATCAGCCGCTTAGGAATTGGCGACACGAGAATTAGAATGTCATGCATGACTGGGCAAGAGGTTGAGTATCAGGAAGAAACAAGGAGAGAAAGATTGCAGGGAAATCGTTTGGCGGCTGTACTTAGATTCAATAAATATGGAATTGATTATTGGGATCTAAACACCCCCGTAACACCAGCGTAATCAACACAGCTTGCATTCTCTGTTATTGGATAGTCTGTGTCAGTACATTCAAAATTGGTTGAAATAGGTACATTCTCAATTATCTTCACAAAACCGAATCTCATGGCAGACACTCTGTTGATTCAAGCATGGCCCTCTTTTGGAAGTCTTTCACTCTTCCCAATGTCTATGCTTTTATTTTCTCCAAATTGCTGATCGCGCTCATGGGCTTACCAAGACTTGGTGCAGCTTTTTACACCCAGACTACTTATGAATGCACCTAGAGTACGATGAATGATGGGCCACATACATTGCAGGTAGTTTCTCGATGCAGGCCACTTGATTCCTAAGGCTCAGAGGGTTGTTTGTAGTTCCCTAGTCGTTCAGTGATTTGATCAAGTGTTTTCGGTTGTAATTCCATGGAAAAGGCTGTCGGGAAGCTCAATACATTCAAGCACTTCGTTCAGATGTATGGCTAGCTGTGCTCCAGTATGTTAACCCTTAACCTATTATCGTTGACTACGGTTCGAAATAGGGAAAGAATCTGCTAACAACCTCAGCGAATGGGACGTGTACATGTTGCGATGCCCAATTGAGATGGATGAAGGAAGCAATGACTGAGGTTAGGGCCAATTTGTTCATTCATGTCCACCCACCTAAAGCTCAACTAACTTTATTTCTTGACAGCAATTGTTTCTCAAATTCATCCACAGTCAGTGAGTAATCCCTCCTGCAAATGTTCCTCAGCATGCTGGCGGATGGTAGCACCAATTCTCTGTATCAAGCATTGTATGACTGTCGTACCTCAACATTTGATATTGCATTCCCATCAATACCAACGGAAACACATGCCAACATGAGTTAGCGATTCAGGGTGTCTGGGTGAAATTCGGCGCTATCAAAGTCATCTGCTGCACGTTTCACCTATGGTAGGCAATTTTATGACCTCATATGGTCCTTGGCATTGGTAAATGCCTCGATAGAACATGGTCTAAAAGTTGCGGGCAGCTGCCCGCTCGCTTGGTAGTAATAAA
>Ga0307512_10003139_pt1 | contig 19658 bp, 16 predicted proteins | sample 14_EM_MG_FD_200267 | JGI IMG/M metagenome (GOLD analysis project Ga0307512, IMG submission 200267) | Populus trichocarpa ectomycorrhiza microbial communities from riparian zone in the Pacific Northwest, United States - 14_EM | ecosystem: Host-associated > Plants > Roots > Unclassified | place... | reverse complement strand
CGCTCAGCCGGCCGGACTTCACGTCGTTGTGCTGTGGACCCGTCGCCACGTCGCCGGAGAGCGGGACCAGCCGCAGCCGCGAACCCCAGTCGGCGCCGTACGCATCGCGGTAGCCGCTGTAGTCGACGGTGAGGGTGACAGGGCTGGCGGTCTTTGCTCCGTCCGCTCGACCGACCTTGACCAGGACACCGGCCACACCTGCTTTGGCGGAGGCGTCCTGACCGAGCGTCTCCACGGTGACCGCGCCGGGTGCGGGCGCCGCGCCGGTGGCGCTGACCCACACCGGTGACGACCCGGCCTGAACCGCGGCAGCGGCCGGCGTGACCCGAGCGCTGGCCGCCGAGGGCCACCGCACGTCCGCCGTGCCGGTCAACTCCGGCGCTGTGCTCGCCACCAGTGGTTTCACCGGAACCACCCCACCGGACACCGGAGCAACCTTCTGCGGGTCCTTGGGTTTGGTCGCATCCGCCGCCGATGCCTGTGGCATGCCGGCTACCAGTAACGTGACGAGCATCGCGCCAGCCAGCGCGGGGATCCAGGGTCTCAAAGCGGGCAGCTCCGTTCACGCGAGAGAGTTCGCGTAGCTCATCACCTCGGTCTTTCACAGAGTTTTCACGCCGCTGTCGCGGTGAGCCTGGTCGCGGAATTGACTGCTATCAGCACAGGTCCTGTGTCAGATCGGAATGCTGGCGTTCGCCGCGACATCGATGATCGCGTCGGCGTCCTCGCGGGTCAGCCAGCCCTGGGTGACCAGGTGTTCGGTCTCGACGATGAAGGGGCGCACGTAGGCGCCGTGGTCCGGGTAGAGGGCCTTCAACCGTGCGGGGTCGAACGGGATGCGGTGGCCCTGGAGGCCGCAGGTCGACGCGGGGTTGCTTGTCGGGTAGTAGGTCGCGATCGGCACATCCAGCCAGGGAGTGCGGACACCGCCGAGCGCGTTGCCGTGCTGGTCGGTGACCGTTGTGCCGGTGGCGTCGACCTGGATGCGGTCGGCGCGCGGCGGCGGGGTGCCGTTGCGGGCCCAGCGGTCGAGTTGTTCCTGTGCGGCGTTGAACAGGTAGTGCGTGGGGAAGTCGGTGCTCAGGCCGGGATCGGTGCAGTTGTAGTAGTTGTAGGTGAAGCCGGCCTTGGCCAGGTCCTCGGGGGAGGGCGCGAAGCTGGCGGTGTAGGAGTAGGCGTGGGCGGAGCCGGGCACCTCGTAGAGGCGGTACCGGTCACCGCGTGCGTCCGCGTCGGGGCGGCGGGAGTAGCCGCCGTCGGAGTAGAAATCGGTCTCGGTCTGGACACGGATCACCGGTTGTGGTGTCGGGCGGACGATGTTGCGGGGGTCGGCGACCGGAATCGCCGCCGAGCACTTGCCCAGCGGCCGGGGTCCGCCGGCGGCGGCGCCGATGAGGAAGCCGTCGTAGACGTGTGTGCGGGGGTGGATGGCGTTGAGGTAGCGGACCAGGTAGGCGCCGGACTGGGAGTAGCCGGTGGCGTACACCTTCCGCACATCCAGGCCCCGCAACGGGTTGCTCCGGTCGTGCGCCTTCAGCGCGGCGCCGGTCTGGGTGAAGATGTCCCAGATCAGGCCGCCCTCGGTGGTGGGCGTGGAGTTCAGGCCAGTACCGGTACACCGCGGGGCCGGGTCGTCCCAGGACAGGGTGGCATAGCGTTGCGGGTCGAACTTCTTCAGTGCGTCCACTGTGGTCGGTGCGCTGGTGACACCGACGTAGACAGTGCCGTCCCGCATGTACTGGTCATGCGAGGTCAGCCACATGCGGTCGAGGTCCCAGCGGTTGGTCATGTTCATCAGCTCGACCACGACCGTGCCGGTGAAGTCACGCCGATCCGCCGGGCGACGCACGATGACCCGGTTCTCGTACGGGACGCCGCGTCGGGCGACCACCACGTCGCCGGCCGTGTCGTAGTCGTAGACGTTGGCCTTGCCGCGCAGGAAGAACTCCTCCTCGACGTAACCGTGACTCGCGAGATCCACAGTGGACACGTTGAAGGGGTGCGACGTCGCGGTGGTCGGGACGGGACCGATCAGGTCGACGGGTGGCGTCCGGTCGGCCGAGGCAGCCGTGGTGGTGGCGCCGGCCACCGCGACGAGGACTGCCAGCGTGGCGGTATACCTACGGAGGTTCATGGCACGTCAGCCCTTTCCGCCGCCCGGATCGTGGCCTCGGCGTCCGCGGAGACCAGGAACCCGTCACGTACGTTCTGCGCCGTGACCTGACGGACCGCCTGCACGTACCGCGCGTGCGTCGGGTACAGCTCCCGCAACGTGGTGTCATCGAAGGGAATCCAGGTACCGCCCTGCTGGCAGGCGCTGTCGCGGTCCGGGGTGAGGCCGGTGTTCCAGCCCGTGTTGCGTTCGGTGGGCACGGCGACCGCCGCGAGCCGGATGCCGCCCTTGATGATCTGGTAGGCGTCCCGGTTCGCCGTGGCGGGCCGAGTCGACGTGTCCGTCACCTCGATCCGCGGCGCGACGGGCGGTTGGACACCCTGTCTGACCCAACCGACGATGTGGTCGAACATCGCGTCCAACACGTACTCGTACGGCACGTTGCTGCGGGCCGGCGCCACACACGGCGCGGTCGGCCCGGCCAGGAGACCGGACACACCCGCGTCACGCAGCCGGATCGGGTTGTTCACCAGGTACGCGTGCCGGTCGGAGTGGGACGCGCCGGCGATCTCCCAGTAGACGAACCGGTCGGTGTCCGGCTGCCGCCGCGCGGCCTGGTTACTGAGCACGTCGTACTCGCTGGCCGTCTTGAACACCTTCGTGGTCAGGTCGGTCCGCAACGCGACACCGCCATCCACGATCGCGATCGCGTCGAACACCGGCGCGAGCGGATGCACCGAGTTCGCGTAAGTAGTCAACCGCGACGCCGACTGGGACTGACCGGTCGCGATCAACGTCCGGACCTTCATGCCGGACAACGGGTTCACGCCACGCGGATGCCGCAGTGCCTGCGCGGCTTGACTGAACGCGTCGTAGGACAACGCGTCCTCACCGACAGTGCCGCCGTCGGTCAGGTCGAGCGTGCCGTACCGGTTGGGACTCCAGGCCTTCAGGCCCCGTGCCGAGTGGACACCGGTCGCCTGCGCGCTGACACCGACCCAGACGTACCCAGCCTCGAGCAGGTGCCGGAACGACCGACTCCACACCACCTCGTAGTCGAACGTGTTGGTCACGTTGTACCACTCGACCACCGCCGTGCCGTTGAACTTCCTCGGCGACACCGGCCTGCGGACCACGATCCTGGTCCGGTACTCGTGGTTGCCGTCAATGACCGTCCCGGTCGCGCCGTCCGGGGTCGTGTACCGGTTCGCGGTGCCTCCGACGAAGTACTCCTCCTCGACATACCCGTAGGCCCGCAAGTTCTGGTCGGTGGCGAAGAACGGGTAACCGTGCGACGGGTCACCGGGCCGGGACGTGGCCGGGATCGGCCCGGTGACCACTGGACTCGGCACGGTCGACGGGACAGCCGGCGCTGGTGCGGTGGCCGCCGCCGAACCGGTCACCACCCCGGCCAGGACAGTCGCGGCAATGAGGACTACGGGGATGCGCATCTCAGTACACCTCGATCTCACCATTGAGACAGGTCCACCAGGCGGACCAAGTGAACCGCTTGATGGAGCGCACAATACCTCGTGAATAAGTAACTATCTAGTACGTTCGCAATCTAGGCAGTGATCTGGCAACTCGCTGTTCCCCACCCCGCACGACGACGCCCACACGCGACGCCATCAACGCATGGTCACCACTCGGTGATCCGCCCGTGCGAGACTGTGCGACTGCGAAGTCAGGAGGGTGGGATGGGCCGGATCCAGGTCAACGTGCTGGGACCGTGGGAAGTGCTGTCCGGTTCGACGCACGTGCCGGTGCCGCCCGGCCACCTGCGCTCCCTGCTCTCCGCCCTCGTACTGACACCGGACCAACCGGTCCGCACGGACATTCTGGCCGGACGCCTGTGGGGCGAACACCCGCCGGTGAACGTCCGCGGCACCCTGTCCACCTACGTGACCCGCCTGCGCAGGCTGCTGGGCGCCGGCACCATCGCGTCCCACCCCGGTGGCGGGTATTCGTTCGCCGTCGACGAAGACGACGTCGACCTGCACCGGTTTCGGCGGTTGTTGCGGGAGGCACGTGCCACGACTGAGGCCGAGCAGGAACTGGACCTCGTGAACCAGGCCCTTGCGCAGTGGCGAGGCCGCCCGTTCACCGACGTCGAGGCCGGCTGGCTCGAGCGTGACGTCGTGCCCGCCCTGACCGAGGAGTGGTTCACCGCTACCGAACGGCGGCTCGACCTCGATCTCGCTCGCGGCTCGGCCGGTGAGCTGATCGCCGAGCTGTGGCAGCTGACCAACACCTACCCACTTCGCGAATCGCTGTGGGTCCGCCTGATCGGCGTTCTGAACCGCTCCGGCAGACGGGCCGACGCCCTGACCGCCTACCAGCGGATCCGCACCATCCTGCGTGACCAGCTCGGCGTCGACCCCGGCGACGAACTCCGCCGACTGCACATGGACGTGCTGCGCGACGGCCCCGAAGGGCCAGCGCCCCGCGGCGCCACCGGGCCGCACCAGCTTCCCCACGGCAACGCCAGGTTCGTCGGCAGGCACGACGACCTCGCCGCCCTCGACCGGCTGCTGCCCACCGGTTCGGCAGGCGAGCCGACGGTGATCGTCACCATCGACGGCGCGGCCGGCACGGGCAAGACCACCCTCGCCGTGCATTGGGCGCACCGGGTCGGCCACCGCTATCCCGACGCGCAGCTCTACCTCAACCTGCGCGGCTACTCCCCGGGCGAGCCGGTCCAGCCCACGGCCGCGCTCGAGTCCGTACTGCGCGCCCTCGGCGTCCCGGTCGACCGGATCCCGCCGGACTTGGGTGAACGCTCCGCGTTGTTGCGCAGCACGCTGGCCGGCCGCCGCGTGCTGGTCCTGCTCGACAACGCCAGGGACGCCACCCAGGTCCGCGCACTGCTCCCCGGTGCGGACAGCCTCGTCATCGTCACCAGCCGCAACCAGCTCCGCGCACTGTCCGTACAGGACGGCGCGCACCGCCTGACGCTGCGACGACTCAGCCGGACCGACGCCGTGGCACTGCTCGGTGCCGCGGCGGGCCAGGAGCGGGTGACGGCGGAGCCAGACGCGGCCGGCCGGCTGGCCGAGCTGTGCGACCGCCTTCCGCTGGCGCTCGCCATCGTCGCCGAACGTGCCCAGCGCGCGGACTCCCTCGGCGAGATCGTCGCGTCGTTGCGCGACGGGGTGGCGGACCTCGCCGACTTCGGTTCCGGCACCGATGTCGACCTGCCCGCGGCACTGTCCTGGTCGTACCGGACGCTCGACCCGGTGGCGGCCAGGATGTTCCGGCTGCTGGGTGTGCACCCGGCCGACGACATCGGCGCCGAGGCGGCCGCGGTGCTCGCGGACCTCCCGGTGACACGGGCGAAGCAGGTGCTCGACCAGCTCGTCGAAGCGCACATGGTCGAACGGACCCGCGACCGCTACGAACAGCATGACCTGATCCGGTCGTACGCCGCCCAGCAGGCCGAACACGACGAAACCGATACCGAGGCCGCGGTCAGCAGGGTGCTCGACTGGTACCTGCACACGGCGGTCAGCGCGGACTCGGCGCTGCGGCCGGGCAGGCTACGCGACTTCGTCAACCCCTACACCCCGGGCACGCCGACGAGGGTGTTCGCCGACGAGGAGCAGGCGTTCGCCTGGTACGAACAGGAGTTCGACTGCCTGCGTGCCGTCGTCCGTCGATGCGCGACGCCGCGTTGGGGTACCCACGCCTGGCGCGTCGCACTCGCGATGATCACGTTCCTCGACCGCCGGATCGCATGGCGGGAAGGGGCGGGCACGCTGTGGGACGCGCACCGCGCCGCCCTCGCCGCGAGTGATCGCCTCGGCGAGGGCTACACCTCGAACGCGCTGGGGTGCATGCAGGTGGACATCGGCGAACTGGCGACGGCCAGGGCGAACCTGGAGCGTGCGATCGAGTGCTTCTCCGGCGTCGCCGACCCGTTCGGCGAGCTGACGGCGTCGACGAACCTCAGTGTCGTACTGACCAAGCTCGGCGAGCCGGAGCAAGGCCTGGCGGTGTCGGAGAAGGCGCGGGAGCTGGCGGCCGAGCTGGGCGACCACCGGGCCGTGGGCGTCAACCTCGGGAACATGGGCACGGCGTACTCGGCGATGGGCGCGCACAGCCGCGCCGTCGACTGTCTGCGGCAGGCCGCTGTGGTCCTGGACGAGGTCAGCGACCTCCGGACCCAGGCCTTCACCCTGCACGAACTGGGCCAGGCCTACGCGGCCGCCGGCATGCACGCCGAGGCGGTCGGCGCGTTCCGAAGATCGATCGGCGCGTTCCAGCGGTTCGGGTTCGGCAACCAACGCTGGCACGCCGCCGTGCTGTACGACCTGGGCCACACGCTCGCCGACTCCGGGCACCCCGGGCTGGCCCGGTCCTGCTGGGCGCCCGCGCTGACGATCATGCGTGACTTCTGCGACCCGAGGGCCGACGAGCTGGCGGAGCTGCTCGCCGCGCCCCAGGGCTGAACGGGCCGGCGGCCCCTCGTCTCCGGGCCCCGTCGCCTCCTGGTCAGAACATCAAGTACCCGTGTCCATAAATTGCGTCTGTTCAGGACTCTTCACCGCAGTTCCCACTTCCATCGGGACATTCAGCCTCGATCCACTGGTGATCTTTGTTGGTGATCTTGGTTGGAGTGGGTATCCGGCCGGGGTGACCTCGACGGTGCCGTTGAACAGCCAGTCGAACAGGGGACCGACGCGGTCGTCGAGGTTGGCTACGAAGCCGTCCAGCGACATGGAGAAGCTGGTGACGACGGTCATGAGCCGAGCGGCATGCTGGTGGCGTTGACGAACGTGCCGGTGATGCCGGCCGCGGCGTCGGACGCGAGGAACACCAGGGTGCGCACGACCTCGGCCAGCCGGGGCGAGCGGCGGGTGATCCGCATCGAGTCCAGGTGCCCAAGCAGCCCCTGGATGGTCGACTCGTCGACCGGCATGCTGCTGTTGACCTTGGTGAGTTTCTCCGGGATGCCGGCAACCCACACGCCGAGCACCCGCACCCCGTGCGGGCCGATCTCGCCGGCCAGGTTACGCACCAGTGTGTCGGTGGCCGCGTCGGCCGGCCCGGTGCCACCCATCAGCGGGCTGCCGTGGGCCGATCCGCTGTTCAGCGCGAGGATCACCCGCTGCCCTGCTCGACCATCCGCCGTGCGGCGGCCCGGGCGGTGACGAAGTTGGCCGTGACACCGGTGACTATCGGGCCGACGAGGTCCTGTGTGGACATCTCTACCAGCGGAATGCCCTGCACGTCGCCGCGTTGCACCAGGTTGATCGAGATGTCCAGGCTGCCGTGGTTGTCCACGATGGACCTGATGTGGGCGTCGACAGCCTGCTCGTCCAGCACTGTGACCTCGGCTTGGCCGCCGGCGTCGATGACCTCGCCGGCGACCTTCTCCAGGCTCTCCGGGGTCCGGCCGGCCAGGAACACCCTGGCTCCGTCACGGGCGAGCGCCACCGCGAGCGCGCCGCCGATCGACCCGCCGGCGCCGTAGATGACCGCGTTCCGGTTCTTCAGCAACATTTCCAGGCTCCCATCACGTCGTTGGTGATGGAGAGCCTGGCTCGGCACATGCCACGGCCACATCCGTGGCGACCACGTGTCTGGTACGTGAACGGCACGTAGGAGGCTTCAGCGTGGCTCGGGGACCCCGAGCGCGGCCAGCACGGCGAGTTCTGCGACAGCACTGCGGGTGTAGGCGACGCCGTCAGGGTCGACGACTACTCGCAATGCCCATGGAAAATCCGTATCGCGCCGCGCGCGACACATATAGCGCAGACGGCGAGCGTCTGGGCGTACTGCGCCTGACTTTCACCGCAAGATCTCGGCTCGATCCGGTAGCCGGGTTCGTCATCACCGCTTAGCCATCAAGGAAGGCCGTGAAGCCTGGGAAGGCGAACTCGTCTGCAACGACGATGACGACTGAGTGCTCGCGCAAGACATATTCATAGGCCAATGTGAGCCGGACCTGGGCTTGCACCGACTGCGGGGATGCCGAGGTTGACCTGTGTCGGTGTGCCCAGCTGTGCGGTGCGACGTGCTTGTGCTCGCTTGCTGCACAGGAAGGTGAGAGTCAGGTCCAGTCTGACTGGCCACACCGATCTGACGAGCCCGCTGAGTTCGATAGACGTGCTGGAGTGTGCGTCATGAGCTCGGCGACCAGGCTCAGCGTGGGCTCGCGCCTACGGCGTCGAGCTGCTCCTCGGCACAGTCCGAACTGTCAGTGGCATGGCGTGAGTCTTTCGGGTCCAGGTGACAGCAAGGTGTCGCCACGCCGACCACCGCTGCCCGGGTAGGTTACGGCCGTGATCGACTACAGAGCCGAGATCGACGAGATACTGGCCGGCCTGCCGGGCAAGCTCGCGTTCCGTGCCCTCTGCGCCGCTCTTGGTCGTGCGGGTAGCCCTGAGGACCTTCTCGTGCTGTGCGCGGAGCGACTCACGTCATGGCCTGACGAGCTGCGCGAGGCGCCCTGGTCCTGGCTCGCCGCGCTGGAGACCGGTCACACGAAGCCGGCGTGGCGACTCGTCCGGTCGCTGGCGCTGCGCACACCACATAACGGCATCGCCGATCGCGCGCTGCCGGACCCGCGCGTTCTGCCCGAAGTGCGCGGCGTGACCCACCTCGACCTCGGCATGTTCGCACCCGAGGCGCTCGCGGCGCTGGCCGAGACCATGGACCACTGGGAGAACCTGCGGGCGATCCAGATCACCTGGCTGACCGAGATGGACCACGAGATAGTCGCGAAGCTCGCCGGCAATGCCGGCCTCGCCCGGATCGAGTCACTGAGTCTGGTGACCACCCACGAGAACCTGTTCCACTTCGCGAAGCCGCCGTTCCGCCCGACTGTCCGGACGCGGCTGCGGCACGCGGGACTGCGCGCGCCCGACCTGGTCCACCTGATGCGTTCCGGACTCGCGCCGGACCTGCGTTCCGCCGAGGTTCTGGTGGCCAGCAGCGACGAGGCGCGGGACCTCGCCGGGTGCGCGGAGCTCGCGCGGCTCGAGCGGCTGGCGATCGGGTTCCGCTGCGGCTGGAACGGCAAGCAGCCGGCGTGGGAGCCGTTCTTCGGCAACGTCATCGACGAGGACGACGACGCGTGCGAGGAGTTCTTCGGCCGTGCCGATCTCGCGGGCCTGCGCGGCCTCACGGTGCGGGGCACTTCGATGGGGCTCGGGCGCGAGGGGTTGGGCGCCCGCGGCGTGGCCGCCATCGTCGCCGGCGGCGTGCTGCGTCAGCTGACCGAGCTGACCCTCGAACTACTGCCCATCGGCGACGCGCCCATCGCGGGTGCCCTCGGGACCCTCGACCGCGAACGCATCGAGAAGTTGACGCTCGTGGACCTCGTCGCCACGGACGTGACGGCCGCAGAGTTCTCCGGCGCCTTTCCGCGCCTTCGCCACCTCGACCTGAGCCGCAACTACCTCGGCACGAACGGGGCGTGGCAGCTGGCTGCCGATGTCCGGTTGCCCGCGCTGGAGCACCTCGACCTGAGCGGCAGCCCAGGTGGCTCGCCGTACTACGGGCGTGCCGAACCCCAGCCGCTCGGCGACCCTGGCGCCGAAGCCTGGGCCTCGTCGGACAACGGCGCGAACCTGACGTACCTGAACCTGGCGGCTACCGGGCTTGGTGTGGACGGGCTCGTCGCGCTGATGACGTCCGAGCTGGCCAGGCTCGAGGTCCTCGACGTCTCCTTCAATCCTGTGGGCAGCTGGCCCGCAAAGCTCGCGAGCGCCCCGGTCCGGCGCACACTGCGAACCCTGAACCTCAGCGAGTGCGGCCTCGGCGACGACGACATCGAGGCCCTCGCCTCGACGACTTCGGCGCCTGAACTCCGCAGCGTTTCGCTGCAGTACAACAGCATCTCCTCGCGTGGCGCGCGGGCGCTCGCCTCCTGGGCGGTGCTACCGCAACTGTGGGAACTGAAGCTGCACGACAACGTCATCGGCGACGACGGTCTGATCGAACTGGCCACCTTCCAGGCGGCGCAACGACTGCTCGAACTGAACCTGCAACAGGACCGCTGGAACGCGGGCGCGCGGGAGGACTGCACGCCGCTGCCGGCCGAGGTCGTCGACCAGGCGTCGTTTCCGAGCCTCGACGCGATCTTCCTCGGCATCATCGACGAGTATCACGGTAATCGGCTCGGGTGTGGATTCCCCAGCCAGATCCGGGAGGAACTCGCCTCCGCGAGCACCACACCGCCCGCGCTGGTCGCGTTTCTCACTCACCTCGAGATGACCAGGCCCGACACCCCCTTCGACAACCTCGCCGACCTACGCGACACCGACCGCACCGATCGCGACTTCCGTTACAAAGACCGTGCCGCAGCGCACGCCACGCTCCTCGACGAGGCACGGGACTTCGCCCGCCGCATGAGCGAGGGCGACATCGGCTGGTCGCCCTAACCGCGTCCCGACCTGGTCGCCGCGCGTAGCTCGTCCCGGTTCAGCCGGCCGATCGTCTCCCGGGGGAATCCCCTTTGGACAGACGGCCATGCACTCGCCGGAGTTGACGCAGCCACCGAACCCGAGGTCGTCGTGGGTGGCGACCATGTTCAGCGCGCCAGGATGAATCTCACTTTCCACGTCCGGATGGATGTGAGGACCGGCCGACGTGGTGGCGAATCAGGAAGTCGCGGTCGAGGAGGTCAGCTTCGTCGTCCTCGGGCTGGTGGTGGAGATACCACGTGAACGCGTCGGTTGGTGTTCCCGGTCCCCACAGCAGGTCAATCGGAGACTGCGTCGTTGCGTAGAGAGCGTCGAAGCACCACAGGTCGTCCGGGTTCTGTGTCGAGGCGCGAACGAGGACGGTCGTCACCGGCGCTATCAGCCGGATCAGAGGGAGTTCAGCGGCAGCGCAGGCTTCCTCGTCGCCCGCCGTGTTCCAGGACACGGCGACCACGGTGCGCTGGACAAGTGCCGGGTGGAGCCGGCCACCGGGGGTGCGCACACCCCACAGGCAGTTGATGATCTCGGCTACGTCGCGGATAGCGCGGGCGGCGTCGACCGGGGAGCTCAACTGGTAGTGCGTGGGATGTGCCGTCATGTCACGGAGATGCTTCTGGGTCGCCGCGATCCGTCGCGCGCACTGACCCGGCAGCAGGCCTTCCTGCTCTGCCCAGCGCCGCAGGCCGCCCAGCAGGCCGTTGAAGGACGGGATGGTGCTGCCGGATCGCGGCAACTCGAGGATGTGGTCCGCGTGGTGGATAGTGTCGAGTTGCTCTTGAAGTCGTGGAACGAGCCGCCGGTCAGGAGCGTGGTGACGCCGGCTCGGTCCCGGACCGGGATCCCGGTCGCGTGGTAAGTCATGAACCGTTCCCGGAATGCCAACTCCATGAGCAGCCGGGCCCGGTTCTCGGCCAGGGTGAACAGGTCATAGTTGAGGGCGCCGTAGATGAACGTCGATCGGACCTGGTCGAAAGCGCTGCGGGTGTTGTCCGGTACCGCGTCGGCCAGAACGAGCGCCACCATCAGCTCGTGCCGGAAAGACACGGTGCTCTCGGGCGTGAGGATGTGCGACCCGCCGAGCCCCAACGGCGTGAACCCTTGGGTACGCCGGTCGACCAGCTGCAACTCCTCCAGCGTGTGCGGCAGGCCGTCCCGCCGCTGCGCGTCCGGCAGGGTCTCGTCCTGCACGACTGGCCTCCTCTTGGATGTCGGGGCCTGCCGACCGGTGGCGAGCCGATCAGTATGCCACTAGCCAGCTGCCGCCCCATCTGGGTTTGCGCGTACTGATCCGCGATGAGGGTGCATCGTGGGGACGACAAACTCTGGACCTGGTCGATGAGGCTGTCGTGTACATGGCAGCGACGGGCTAACGAAACAGATCACAGACTCTCGTGTGAGAGGGCATGAGTTCGGGGCGGATGTGCCGGGGCAGGACGCCTAGAACAATCGCTAATGGCGTGGGTGTCCGCCTGCCGAGCGGAGTGGTGCCAAGTTGTGGACGGATGTGGTTCTTGACCTTGCCGCGCCAGCCGCGCATCGTCGTCCGGTCGATGTCGACAACTTCAAGATAGGCGTCGATCAACTGCCCGACAGTGGCGTTGGTCCGCGACGCTCGTCGCTCATCGACCTGACTCAACAGGCGGGTGAGCACCTTCTCGGCCACTTTGTCAATGTTGGGTGTGCCGGCCGGAACGGTCTCGGTCAGGTAGTGCGGGCGCTTGGTGATCGGGTCCTGGCCGGCGTACACCCAGTGCGCCGCTACCTAACGTGTCGATGCTTCCTCGTTGGCGCCGGTTCGGCGACTTCATGACTTCCCCCATGACTCAAGCGTATGTCACGAGACATGTCACGAAGATCAACGAACCGGGCCCGGGAAAGCCATCCGACCAGGTCAAACTATGCGCCCCCGGCAGGACTCGAACCTGCGACCCAAAGCTTAGAAGGCTTCTGCTCTCTCCACTGAGCTACGAGGGCATGAGACGACCATCCGCCGAGACGGGTAGGTGTCCCAGGGGTCTGATCGTTCGTGGAGGCTCTGGCGTTTCTTGTTGTGGCCAACTCGTTCAGACGTCACACAACAGTGGTGGTCGAACCGCGCACCTGTAGCTCCACGTCGATGGTGACCGGCTTGCCGGGTCTGGCGCCGTCCAGCATGCGAAGGGCCAGCTCACCGGCGTGTCTGCCCTTGGCGACGAGGTCCTGGCGCACGGTCGTCAACGGCGGATCGCTCCAACTGGCGGCCGGGGTGTCATCGAAACCCACGATGGACACCTCCGAAGGCACCGACAGCCCCAGCTCGTTCGCCGCCCGGATGGCGCCCAGGGCGAGCTCGTCGGACATGCACAGGACCGCGGTCGGCCTCGGATCGAGTCCGAGCAGCCATCTGGCGCCCTCCCTGCCCAACTCCCGGACACTGCCCGGCGCCTCCCAGATCGGCACCGCGTCCGCGACGATACCGTGTTCAGCCAGGGCTTTCAGGTATCCGGCAATCCTGTCGAGGGTCACCCGGAAGTGTGCTGTCTCAATCCTTTGTGGACTGACGGGGCCGCGCCCCGCGAGGTGCCGGCCGGCCTGGACGGCGCCGCCGAGGTCGTCCACCTCCACCCGCGCCGCCTCGGGTATCGAGGGCTGGTCGACCACGACGAGCGGCAGCCCCCGCTCGCGCACGGCGTCGAGCGCCGGCGCGTTGTCGGGCAGCGAGTACGCCACCGCCACGTCGGTCTGGGCTCGCATCACGCTGCGCGCGCGGGGCCCGTCGCCGTTGATGCCGGGTAGGAGCAGCAGGGGCCGCTCGCCGCTGTCCACCGCCGACGACAGGGCGTCGAGCATGATCGACAGGGCTGGGTCGGAGAACGCCGAGGACAGCCCGCCGCACAGCATGAACGCCACCGAGCCGGTCTGCTTCGTGGCGAGGCTCCGTGCGACCGGGTCCGGGCCCGCGTAGCCGAGCTGCTTGGCGGTGGCGATGATCCGCTCCCGCAGCGCGGTCGACAGCTGGTCCGGCCGGTTGTAGGCGTTCGACACCGTCGCGCGGGAGACGCCGACGCGCTGGGCGACGGTGTCCAGCGTTGGACGGCGCTGCTGGGTCACCGGACAAGCCTACGACCAGGTGCGATGGCAAAGACATAGCCTTCTCTGAAGCGCTTCAGTAACATGAGCCGAAACAAGCGAGGGGAGGGCGCAGGTGCGTTCCGGGCGGCTTTCGGTGTTCATCGTGTTCGCGCTCAACGGCATCGTCATCGGCTCGTGGGCGCCACGCATGCCGGCGTTGGCCGAACAGATCGGCGCCAGTCCTGGCGTGCTCGGCCTGTCCCTGCTCGGCGGCAGTATCGGCATGATCGCCACCGCCTCCGTGGCCGGCCGCCTGTGCGCCCGCTTCGGCGCGCGGGCGATCGTGGCCGTCTCCGCGCTCGCCGCCGCCGTCGTCGTGTCCGGGCTGGCGATGGTCGCCTCACCGCTGCAGCTCGGTCTCGCGCTCGTGCTGCTCGGTGGGTCGGTCGGCATGCTGGACGTGGCGATGAACGTCGCCGCGGTGACCGTCATCCGCCGCATCGAGCGGCCGCTCATGCCGGTCTTCCACGCTGGGTTCAGCTTCGGCGCGCTGGCCGGCTCGATGGGCGCCGCGTTCGCCGCGGGCCACGGCTTGGGCCTGGGGCCGCACTTCGCACTCGTCGCCGTCGCCACGGTCGCCATCACCGCCGGCGTGATCAGGTACGTGCCTCGTGAGGAGGCCCGTGCCGACTCCGGCGAGCACGCCGGTGCCGACCGCCGCATGCTGCGCCGCCCGGTGTTGTGGCTGCTCGGCCTCATCGCGTTGTTCTCCGCCATCGTCGAGGGCGCGAGCGGCGACTGGTCGGCGTTGTTCTCGGTCCGCGAGCGGGGCATGTCCGAGGCGGCCGGCGCGATCACGTTCTCCGTGTTCTGCGTCGCGATGGGCGTGGTCCGGCTGGTCGGTGAGCAGATCGAACGCCGCTTCGGCGCCCTGCGGATCCTGGTCGGCGGCTCGCTGCTCGCCGGTGCTGGCCTGCTGCTGACCGCGATCGTGCCGGCCACCTGGCTCGCCTTCGTCGGGTTCGCGCTGGCTGGCGGCGGTCTCGCGTTCGCGTTCCCGGTCGCGCTCGACCTGGCCAGCTCGGTCGGCAGGCGCGGCGACGGCACCGGCGGCGAGCGGGAGATCGGGTTCGTGACGACCATCGCCTACTCGGGCTTCCTCATCGGCCCGCCCATGATCGGCGGTGTGGCGCAGCTCACGAACCTGGAGTTCGCGATCGGGTTCGCCGGAGTGGTCGCGATGCTGATCGCGCCGGCCGCCATAGCATCGGCCGCCGCCCGAAAGCGAGAGGAACAGCAATCCACCCACGAACTACACCCGGTCGCGTGACTACGCTCGGGGCGTGTCCGTAGTCCGTCGGCGTCCCCGTGCTTACACGGGAGGCCAGAGTGTCCTGCCGCTCGTCCTCGTCGCCGTGCCACTGGCGGCGGTCGTCGCGGTCCTGCTGCTGAGCTATTCCACCGCCGACGCGACGTTGGACGTGAAGCTCGGCGCGATCATCCGGGTCGGCGCGAACGCGGGCGCCGTGCTGACCGTCGGCTCGCTGCTGTTCGCCGCGTTCCTGGTTGCGCCGCAGAAGTCGGGGGTCCTCGCGGCGGGCGGGTACGGCGCGCTGCGTGCCGCCGCCGGGTCGGCGCTGCTGTGGTTCGTCATGTCCCTCGCGTCGATCCCGTTCCTGGTCGCCGACGTCGTCGGCAAGCCGGTGTCGACCATGCTCGACGACCCTTCGCTGATGTTCAGCCTCGTCGGCGCGCTGGAGCAGGCCAAGGCCTGGCTGATCACGGCCGGGGTCGCCCTGGTCATCTGCGTCGCCGCGTTCGTCGTGCTGTCGTGGGGCTGGACGGCCTCGCTGTTCGGGCTCGCGGTGTTCGGCGTGCTGCCGGTGCCGATGACCGGGCACTCCTCGTCAGGCGGCCAGCACGACCTGGCCAGCAACAGCCTGGTGTTCCACCTGGTCGGCGCGTCGCTCTGGGTGGGCGGGCTGGTCGCGCTGATGGTGTTCGCGCGACGGTTCCCGAAGGGCGAGGAGCTGCGGATCGCGACCACCCGGTTCTCCGCGACGGCGCTGGTGTGCTGGATCGTGATGGCCGCGTCCGGCGTGATCAACGCCTGGGTGCGGGTGCCGGTCCGGGTGCTGTTCACCAACTCGTACGGGCTGCTGGTCGTCGCGAAGATCGTCGCGCTGGTCCTGCTCGGTTTCTTCGGGTACCTGCACCGGCGGCGCAGCGTGCGCGCGATCCAGGAGGGCCGCAGCGGCAACCTGCTGGTCCGGCTCGCCGCGGTCGAGGTGCTGGTCATGTTCGCCACCATCGGCATCGCGGTCGCGCTCGCCAGGACCCCGCCGCCTGCGCTGCGGTACATCCCCGGCCAGGTCGAGCTGGAGCTCGGCTACCCGATCGGCGAGCCGCCGACGCTGGTCAACCTGCTGTTCGCGTGGCGCTTCGACCTCATCTTCGGCACGGCGGCGATCGTCATGGCCGTCCTGTACCTGCTCGGTGTGCGCAAGCTGCTCGCCAGGGGCGACGCGTGGCCGATGGGGCGGGTCGTGGCGTGGCTCGCCGGCTGTGCGGTGATCCTGTTCGCCACCTCGTCCGGCATCGGCCGGTACGCGCCGGCCATGTTCAGCGTGCACATGGAAACGCACATGATGCTGTCCATGCTGGCGCCGGTGCTGCTGGTGCTCGGCGGCCCGGTCACGCTCGCGCTGCGTGCGCTGCCGGTGGCCGGCAAGGACGGGACACCCGGGCCCCGTGAGTGGCTGCTCGCCCTGGTCCGGTCGCCGCTGTCGCGGTTCCTGACCAACCCGATCGTGGCGCTCGTGCTGTTCGTCGGGTCGTTCTACCTGCTGTACTTCTCCGGCCTGTTCGACTGGGCGCTGGACAAGCACTGGGCCCACCTGGTGATGAACGCCCACTTCCTGCTCGTCGGCTACATCTTCTACTGGCCGGTGATCGGCATCGACCCGTCACCTCGGCGGCTGCCGCACATCGCCAGGCTCGGCATGGTGTTCGCCTCGCTGCCGTTCCACGCCTTCTTCGGCGTGATCCTCATGAGCATGCAGACGATCATCGGCGAGGAGTTCTACCAGCGGCTCGCGTTGCCGTGGACCGCTGATCTGCTCACCGACCAGCGGCTCGGCGGCGGCATCGCGTGGGCCGCCGGTGAGCTGCCGCTGCTGATCGTGCTGGTCGCGCTGCTGGTCCAGTGGGCCAGGGCGGACGACCGGGAGGCCCGGCGGCAGGACCGCCGGGCCGACACCGAGGGCGACGAGGATCGCGAGGCGTACAACGCGATGCTGAAGAAACTCTCCGACAAGGCCTAGCTGGCGATGGGCCTGCGGAAACCGCGGACGGCGGCCACGACGCCCACCGCCAGCAGCCCGGCGCTCGCGGCCAGCGCCCCGATGACGCCGTTGCCGACCGGCATGGCCAGCGCGAGGTTGCGGGACGCGTCGACCGCGTAGGTCAGCGGGTTGATCGTGGCGACCACGCGAAGCCAGAGCGGTAGGCCGTCGATCGGCACGAACGCGCTGGACGCGAACATCAGCGGGAACATCGCGAGGAAGCCGACCGTCTGCATGGACTCCGCGTTGCGCACCCACGCCCCGACGGCGAGGAACACCCACGACAGCGCCCAGCTCACGGCCAGTGCCAGCAGGAACGCCGGCAGCACACCGAGCAGCCCGCCGGCCGGCGAGAAGTCGAACAGCACCGTGGCGGCGATCAGCAGGACGATCAGCTGGACAGCCGTGCGGACCAGGTCGGACAGGCTGCGTGCGACCAGTACCGACACGTTGCTGACCGGCAGTGAGCGCAGCCTGCCGAGCACGCCGTTCTTCATGTCCGTCACCAGCCCGATGCCGGACTGCAGTGCCGCGCCGACACCGCTGGTGACGAGGATCGCGGGCATCAGGTAGTTGATGTAGGTGACCCCGGCGGGGAAGTTCGCCCCGCCGGCCATGCTGCCGAAGACCTGGCTGAACAGCAGCAGCATGACAAGAGGCTGTAACAGGCTGAGGACCATCAGCTTGGGGTCGTTCACCAGGGCGCGCAGCGAGCGGCCGGTGAGGATGGCGATCTGGTTGCCGACGCCGGTGCCCCGCCAGCGGGGGAGTGTCGGCGCGGTGGGGGCGATGGTTGCTGTCGTCATGACGGGCTCCTTCAGGCGGCCTTGTTCTTGGCGAGGGTGAGGTAGACGTCGTCGAGGCTCGGCTCGGTCAGTGCCAGCTCGGCCACTTCGACGTGGGCTTCGTCGAGCGCGCGGACCACGACCGCGAGGTCGGCGGACGCGGCGACGGGGGTGCGGAGCTCGGCGTGTGCCTCGTCCAGCACCGGCGCGAGGCCGTGCTTCTCCAGCGAGACGATCGCGGCAGGCGCGTCCTGCGGCGTCGCGAGGGTGACGTGCACGGCCCGCTTGCCGACCTGCGCCTTGAGCTCCGCGGCCGTGCCGGAGGCGACGACCTTCCCCGCCGACAGCACGGTGATCGAGTCGGCCAGCCGGTCGGCCTCCTCCAGGTACTGCGTGGTGAGCAATACGGTCGTACCGTCACCGACCAGCTCCTCGACGATCTCCCACATGCCGATCCGGCTCGCCGGGTCCAGCCCGGTGGTCGGCTCGTCGAGGAAGATCACGTCTGGCCTGCCGACGAGGCTCGCGGCCAGGTCCAGACGCCTTCGCATGCCGCCGGAGTAGGTCTTGGCCGGCCGTTTCGCCGCGTTGGTGAGGTCGAACAGCTCCAGCAGCTCGTCGGCGCGTGCCCTGGCCTCGCGGCGGCTGGCGCCGAGCAGACGGGCGATCAGCACCAGGTTGTCGGTGCCGGACAGCTGCTCGTCGACGGAGGCGAACTGCCCGGTGAGGCCGATCCGGCTCCGCACCTCGTCGCCGTCTCCGATCACGTCGAACCCGGCGACCGTCGCCGTTCCGCTCGTGGGCGGCAGCATGGTGGTCAGAACGTTGACCAGCGTGGTCTTGCCGGCGCCGTTGTGGCCGAGCAGGCCGAGCACGGACCCGCGCGGCACCTGGACGCTGACCCCGTCCAGTGCGGTGACGTCGCCGAAGGTCTTCGTGACGCCGGTTGCTTCGATCATGATGTCGTTCATCGGTGGTTCCCCTTGTCTGTGTGGATGACCCCGTGCAGGAACAGGTCGACGATCTCCGCCGGGTCGTCGAGCGGTTGGCCGAATCCCGCGCCCTGCATGCGGTTGCTGAACACGAGGCTGAGCAGCATCCGGACGGCCCGCTGCGGGTCGACTCGCAGTTTGTCGGCGGTCTCGTCGAACAGACCGCCCATGGCGCTGGCGACACGGAGCAGCTCGGGTGGCGGCCCTGGCTCCCGAGGCTCCTCGTCGCTGCCGTGCATGCGTCGCTGCATGTCCTCGGTGACCCCGGCGGTGCGCAATGCCTGCCCGACGGCCCAGATGCGGTCGATGTAGTCGCTGATCGCGCGGACGGCCTCGACGAGCCGCTCGTTCAGCGGCCGGTCGCGGCCGATGCCGGTGATCGTGGCGACCTCCGCGTCGGAGTTGATGCCTGCCCGCATACAGGCGAGGAGGAGGTCCTGCTTGTCCTTGAACGCGCGGAAGACGGTGCCCTCCGCGATTCCGGCCGCGGCCGCGATCTGACTGGTGGAGACGGTGCCGCCGTGTTCGAGCAGGAGGGGGAGCGTGCTGCGCACGATCGCCGCACGCCGTTCCTCCTGGCTCATCGCCGGCGCCCGGCGCCGCTTCTCGTCCTCAACCATGACACCACTGTATGAGTGAGCACTCACTCAGGTCAATGAGTGAGTGCTCACTCATGTGTGTGACGCCTACCACACCCCACCGACGACCTCCGGCTCTCCGCGCCTCCCGCCCTGAGTTGTCCACAGCCGCGTCGCCCATCCACAACTCGCCGGTAACTCCCCACCCTCCGCCCCCACCCCCGGCACAGTGGACCCATCCCCGGGCGCACCCCGCGCCCACAAGAGAAAGGACCAGGCCATGAGCGTCACCTCGACCCCGATCACCGTGGTGGGCAGGGTGGTCACCGACATCACTCCCCGCATGACGCAGGGCGGGCACAAGGT
>Ga0307512_10003138_pt1 | contig 19658 bp, 25 predicted proteins | sample 14_EM_MG_FD_200267 | JGI IMG/M metagenome (GOLD analysis project Ga0307512, IMG submission 200267) | Populus trichocarpa ectomycorrhiza microbial communities from riparian zone in the Pacific Northwest, United States - 14_EM | ecosystem: Host-associated > Plants > Roots > Unclassified | place... | reverse complement strand
CCCAAGCCCAAAATAGCGCTAAAAGTGTATTAATAATCGGTCAGACCAAATGTCGCGACCCCACCGTGACTAGGCGTCCCCAACCATACTGAGGTCGCCACTATCGATTGGCAAATTGGTACGATCAGTATCTCTGATGCCGTGCTGTGTACTTGGCAGTACCTCTTCCCCGAATCCACAATGAGATCTCATAAGGCAGGGGTGGAAACGGTCCGTCCGCCAATTAGTTTCTACCAGGCCGACAATGTACAAGCATATGCGTACATGCATGCACTATATTACATGAGACACACCACCTGATCCTGATGCAAGCCATGCATATCCTCTGGCCTCGAATCAAGCTCTCAAATGTATATATGCACTAAGATGAAAGTGGAAGTGACAAAATGGGAGTGTGGCAGGGGTAGAGGGGTGAGAGAGCCTGGAGACATCGGTCCACCCAAAAGTTCGCGGGTCAACTGGGTCAAAATCTCATCAACCCGGTGAAAATCTCAACACCACGGGTTTGTACCGGATTTGCAGGGAAAGAAGAGTTTAGAGTGGGGGAAAAAGAGTTTATATGGGGCTCTAAGCAAATTGGACAAAACTACTTGTGCAAAGTTCAAGAGAGTGATCGGGCTAGCCCAGATCAAGCTTCAGGTCAACGCTGCAGTGATTGCAAATGTGGTGGAATTTATTTAAAAAAAACTCGGCATTAACTCAGGTAGATGTAAACTAATACCCCCCAAAAGCTCAACTCTCTGGAGGTAATTTTGATTTTTGGTGGGGTGATGTCTCCAGGCCCTTTCACCTCACTTTCGTCATGATCTCAATTTGGATCAGACTCACCATTTCGGTTAGTATGAAAATACGTGAGATTAAAGGCCTGGGTATGAGGCCACATATCCTCATACAAACCAGTGTTCGTAAGCGCCCAGGCCTCCAAAATCGCTATTTGCGGTGCGGCCAGCGCCAAGCCAGGCCTCAGATTGTGCGGCCGGGCCGCTTGTGAACACTGATACAAGCTACCAACTTCACACAAGCCATCAAACGGAGGCTGAGACTCACGATCGAGGTATATATGCAACAGACAGGATGGACTTCGTGGCTGGGTGACGATCCATAAGTATGCGGTAACTCAGCGACATAAGAGGTACCAATGCAAAAGAATCTATCAACATAGCAAGTGTAAGATGGATATGAGTACGGTTATCACGTGGACTAGTTTCGGGTTGAGCACGGCGGAGCCGCAGGCACTTCAGTTTTTTTTGTTTTAATCATCAGGCACTTCAGTTCTTGTGTACGTGTCAATTAGACTTAGAGAGACAGTCAGTGAGATTAGGTCAATAGTGAGATTCAGCACAGCGGACACGGTACAGCAGCAAGTACGGTACTGCATTTCAAGTACCAATAAATATACCAATGGATACTGAAGGGCAAAATACAGACATGGAACCCAAGCGGAAAGTAGTAGGAACAATCAACAGTAAAGCATTACCTCCTTCCAGCCTCTCCAGACCTAGATTGTGGAAAATTCCCCCTTTAATATCCACCTTTGATACCAATACTTCAGAACTAACGGGCTTATATCAAATACGTTCTTTAAACAAATTTGTTCTCTGCTTCCACAACGCTCTGCGTTCACCACTAACGTCTCTTTAGATTTAAATCACACACTAAGTCGTAGCCTTCTGAAATTCATGCGTCGTCTAGCACTTATTAGTAATAACCCAGAAGCGAATGCATTTATGATATGATTACCGCGGTAGCAGTCATAGGCCAGTGCCTCCAGTTTTTGCATGGTCTGGAACCACTTCATCACTTCTTCATCTGAGACGGGGCCATGGTTAATGAAACACTGTTCAGCGGCCTTCTTGAAAGCAGAGCCCATCTGGCGTGTAACCCGACACAACGCTACTTTAAGTAGGTCTTTCTTCATTGCCAAAACTGTCTGCTCTGACAGTTTCTCATTATTCGTTGGTTTTTCTATCTCGTCTAGCTGTCCCTGAGTTATCCCGCCAATTTCCAAGAGAATCATTCCAAGGCGATACATGCCGTCATTCAGCATCGTGCGACGATCGGACGTTAACGGATTAGCGATATGTGGTGTCCAAGAAGCTGGCTGCTCCGAACTCTCGTATGCGGCTAGATATGTGATTGTTGTAGCCCTCCAGAATTCCATCCATGGCGACGAATGAAACGCGAATGCGGCATCCCCTAGCTTAGCAGCAAGAAGCAGGCGCTCATAGGTCATAATGCGGTTCTCGTCCTTGAGCAACTCGCGGAGAGTGATAGCTGCCGGTGGGGGTTCCTCTCGGGCAAATTCTTGACGGTTCTGAACTAGTTGTACATGGAAGTTTTCAAGGGCGTATTCGTGTTCGTGTCGGTCGACGAAGAGCGTACCGCAAAGGCCTGGACAAGGCGGAGGATGATTGATATCGGGATCCACCGGTGGATAGGTTTGAACAATCTCTAGCAAGACCTCCTGGCATGTATTGTGTTGCATAGATTCTGAGCAATCAATGGTTTGAGAGTCATCCGATCCTTTTGACGCAACCAGAACGGAGAATGTTATACCAGACTGTCTAACAACAGCTTCTGCAGAGCTATTGTGTTGACTTGTTCCCGGGCTGGAGCTGGTCTCCAAGCAAAGATAGACAAAATGACAGGAGCAGGGTGGCAATTGCAAAAGGGTGTTGTACAATATTTTGGACGCTTCTCTGGTTCCTCTGTTGCTCGATAGCACCTCGGAATCCAAGATAGAATATGGGGCATTAAAAAGAGATTGCCCAACTTCGGGACTTGAAGGTTGTGCAAGAGTTGCAGATCGTGTTAGAGCAGGGGGAGTTTCGCGGCTACTCTGACGAATTTCATCGATATTTTGAACCATTTGATGAAATAGAAAGCCCTGGAGATGGTTATTTTCCTCTTGCAGTGCCTGTAATAGAGCAACTAGCTTTTTTCGTTGCTCTCCGAATATGCGTTCCACTGTATGCATCCTAGGGATCTTTTTTTTAACCTTCTTTCTTAATAATCTGTCCAAAACATGCTGTGTCTGTAGGATGCAGGTTAGCTGTAGGCGTTGTAGTGCGATGGAGAAAACTCACCCTGGCCACATTACGACCGACCACTGGTTGAGTCTCATCACAAGCGACTAGTGGTTCCCCAGAAAATTCCATCTCCTCAATTCTCTTGAGTATACTATGGGCCTGTTCAATGCACTTGTATACCGCCTGTCCATGCCTGCCGAGGCCAGTACTGATTTGGGCATCAATATCATTATTGCTCCCAGAATTGTTCTCCGGAGGTTTGAGTAGTAACTCAGTATTTTCCTCGCCAATTATTTCTGTCAATAGTTTGCGGATGTGAAGTTCGAACATCTTCTCCGCTAAGTCTACTCTTCTGAGGATATCCTCCACGCTGTCATCATAGTTTCGGTAATGTTCGATATGCCTTTTCACGGCAAGGTACGATGTGGCGATTAATTGTATTAAGGGAGGGATTCCGATAACAATGTCGGCAGCCGGCGCAGCAGCCATTGATAACTACGGAATAATAAGAATGCGTAACCGAATCCTGAATGAAGAAGTGAATTCGGACTCCGTCCGATTGAGACGTTGTATAGGCTTCCGTGAAGGATAGATATATCGAACGCTTTGTTGGGAGTGTATGTTGAGGTTTCCAAAAGTGGATAATGAATCAAGTAAGAATGTTTGGAGGAGGCTGTGGGGGTATTTGTGCGGGGTACTACAACCACACCGCCTTAGACAACCACTCTAACCGCCTGAAAATACGGGGACTGAACAATGATACCACACTACTATAGATCCCTTGGGTACAACATGTCACGATTGTGGTTGTGCGCTCATTCCGCTACGGAATAAAAACATTACAACATGTAGCTGCCGACAAGAGAGCTTGAATGGTAACAATCGGGTCTGATAACCGACTATTCGCGACGGCACAAACACGCATTTACTTTGACCAGCTCAAGTAACAGTAATTTTCCTGGTTTGTAAAATGTCAGGGGTGAGATGTTGCACGTCTGCCTAACGCGCCAAGATTTTCACAATGTCAGAAGCTGAATGGTGCGGACATCGATTCCGGTGGTACAACGGTGATGATAGATAATGATATCGCTTCTAGCCAGTTAGGCGTCGATCGCTCAGAACATATGGATGCAGGCAAAGTCCCTTATGCGCTGCCTGACAAGGTGCAGGATGCAGAGATAACAGGATAAATTTGGGAGTGGCCGCAAGGCGCTACTGCGTCGGTGAGCTAGGACGCATTCCGAGATTATGGATAAACAAACACTTGTGCGGGGTAGCTGCGCGATATAGATGTAGGTGGGGGCCAGTGGCTGCATGCTATTCTACTGCATCTATTATACGGATCCAACCATCGCATCTTTTACACCTTTTACTGTCCAACACAATTCCTACATCCTTCTATACAACCTCCGTACTCGAAATCCGACATAGTCACAGAACAATGAGTTCGCAACCCTCAAACCCAGTTCAATTGGGTCCTGTTGAATCACTTCTGCAATGCATTTTGACTTTCCTATCGGCAACGGGTAAGGCAAACAGAACTCGCTCGCACTCATCGGCTGCGTTCATCTCTGCAAAACCAGTGATCGGCAAATTTCGACTTTGGGCCCGGAGTTTTGACACCGACTGCAATTTGGATAGACTATTGGCTGAGGATGCAGTTCTCTGGGAGACTGTGATACTACTTCTCTCTAGCTTCATCGCGGGCACGGCTGAAGCTTTTGGATTTTGTGGGGTTATTCACTAGTAGTTATGGTAGTGATGGCTAATTGTAGTCCTGTAGTATGCGACACGGATACCATCAACGACCTCAAGAGCGCCCTTTCGAATGCATACCCAAAATCAGCAACTAACACTGACGCATCTGAGGATAGCGGTTCGGAGAGTAGTACCGGTTCCATCGAGGATGAGGGAACTGCCTTGTCGGGCGTAACAACGTCTTCCCACACACAGGAGCTTGGATTCATCGTGGACTCCCTATTTAGTTTGTTACCGATACTAGAGCAAACGACGGAGAAAATAATAGTACGGGAAAGCCGCCTGGCGGAACCCACCCCGGAACCACTGGAAACCTATTTCACCATCATCAAAGCTAGGTATCCTAACGCAGAATCATGGCTCGCCAGGCGGCTTGCGAAAGGTGTTCTCGATTGTTCCAATTGTATAAGATCACCCAATAAGAAAGAGCAAATTGCAAAGCCTGTCGATGAGGTCGTAGTAGTTCAAAGGGATCTACAACCGGTCACACTTGCTGACTCAGCCTTCGGTACATCACTGGGATCTAAAGCGGCTACTTTTACAGTCCACGAGTCATTAAGGACGCCATGGACTCCAGCTACAGCTACAAATTCAAACACTATGCTTTCACCCGTTCGTTCTACACCAACGATATCAGTTCTATCCGAGGCAACCACTATAGAGAGCAGCATAGTTGCGAATGTACTCCCTCCTTTGCCGAAGGGAGGTACATGCCCAATATGCAACGAAAGCAAACAAATTGCAACGAAGGCACAATGGAGGTAAGTAAAGCGATTTTTGATAGAGGTTGAATTGTAATAGTGACCAGGCTTGAATAGCAAACACATCTTTATTGACCTCGAGCCATATATGTGTCTTGTGCACAACTGCCAGCTGCAATGCAAGTCTTACAAGAGATTACGCGAGTGGATGAAACATGACCGAATGTGTTGCGGTACTAGATCGGAAGCTCAGTGTCCTTTCGGCTGTTGTGTTGACAATATGTCTGGGGATAATTGGTATAAGCATGTTGGCCACCACGTGAAGGATATCCGATTACTAGCACTCCCTCCCTCACTTTATGGTGACGGTGACGGTGATGATTTACATTTCGATAGTAACTCTAGTATCTTTAGCTCTTCCGGGGTAGGTCGTGGTGATGCTCAGTCCGCAATCGGAGAAGAACCATCAGAGAGCGAGCCTCAGAAGAGCTTGAAGTATCGGCTCAGGTCGTGCGAAACTGTCGAAAAGAAGCGTCTAGTCGAAGACTGGGTCTGTGAGAATCGGATTGATGCATCAATGCTTTTCTATCGAATGGAAGGATGGAGAATCCCGGATTATTTTTCATCCGTTGATAATGATCTTAGCAACGCAATAACAATAACAAAGGTTGGCCAAACGCAATATATAGCGAAAAAAGCCGGCGAGTTTTTGCATACTGAATTTCCTTGGGCTGGCCGGCACCTTCTGGAGATATTATGTGACTTATGCGGCGAAGTCACGAAAACCAAGAAAGATATGAATAAAGATGTCCAGCAGAAGCGCTGGCTAGATATCAAGGATGAACCTCATTATAGCAGGCTATGTCTGCACATTAAAGCCTCGTACAACTTTCTAGAAGTATCTACAGAAGGTGCTGGACTTATTGCAATTCGTTTTGGCGAGATAGTTGACGCTCTTCGCTGGATTGTTGCCGCTATTGTTCCTCGGAACAACAGGACTGGTCTCTACGGAAGTCGGTTAATAGCCATACGCGGCGACACACCGTGGATAACTACTCTCGAGTTGACTCAGCTTGCTACCCCCCCACAGAACAGTTGCTGGACGCATATGTTTCTGTTCGCATGTGTTGTTAATGATGCGCCACGTTTCTGCCGTTATTTCAAGAGCTTTCTTGATCCTGGCCTTACCTTGGATTTTAATTTGTTGGTTGAGCTGGCAGCTGTCGAAAGGGAAGTACTTTCTACGGAAGGTGTCTTCTTGCTCGGGTTTGATACAGCACTCATTCCTCTAGAGCCATTGGAGCGTAAAAGATGGCATTTTGTCTATAAGCCTGGCAAACAGATGACATCGCAAGATATTTCTTCTCATCATCTACATCATCTACCCCGTCTGATTGGAAAAGAGTATCAGCAAGGGATAATCTCGGTCGGTTGGTGTGCAGCTTCTGTGATCATCATGGGAACAAGAAAAGATGGCGTCAACACAAAAGAGTCCAAAATAGATATGGCGTTAGAGAAGAGAGTTAAGGCAGAAACAAGCCGAGCAATCCATTTTCAGGTTGCTGTTCAAGGTGGAATCGGGGGTTCTGCACTTACCGGAACCATTGGATACCAGCGTCAAATAACTCACAAGCAGGGAGCTGTGGTATCTCTTCGATCGCCGGCAGACAACTATCGTGGCATCCTCACTCAGTCCTCATCAACGCGTGTTATACTATTTGACAACGGAACGAAGAGAGCATGGCTTGTCCCAGCCGTGGTCGTACTTCTGTATGCTTGCTTGTGTTTAATAGAGAACGAAGAATACCAGCTGTTCGAAGAAGAATGCGGCCAGACAAAGCCATTTACCTACGCCTCGGAATCACATAATGCCTCAAAATCTTCAGCTGACGCCCTCAGAAGCAACCAGAATATCTTTATGCGACGAACCAGTTCAGACAAGCCCGAAGCATTCAGTGAATTGGTTAAAGATGTATGGCATGATATGGCACGAGGGGAAAATATATGCAAAAATGACGCAACCGGACATCTGGAATACGAAAATAATTGGGTATTTGGCTACGACTTGACCGAAGCCATCTTAGGCAAAAATATACACTTGCGTGGATTTAAGGCGAATGGCGCAACAGAGAAATGGGCCATACTAACAGAAGTGATTCCAGTCATTTTTGTGGCTGATGTCGGACAAGTCATTCAAACAAAGGACTGCTCGATCTCATGCAAAGACCTAAGTGGGACGGAAGGTTTATTGAGTTGTACTGTGCACGATCTGTCGGCGGTTTCTCAATTTATTTGTCACAAACAATGGAACTTATTAGGCGATCCTTGGGCAGCTTCGAGCAGCTGCAGTAGCACTTCAGCAGGCCCATGTGTGTATTGTTCTGAACTACAGCGTATTCAGACAATTTGCCATCCTTCCAACAACCTATCATTTCTCGAGAGGATGGGGAGAGGGCGAAAGGTTACTGTGGAAAAGCGTATGCCAGATGCCCTAACGGAAGCGGCATTTCAGGCAATGAAGCACCATCAACAGGGAGCTGTGCGATTTGGAAAAGTAAGTAACTCTGATTTATCATTATTTTTCGCAGCATCATTGACAACAGATATGTCGTGTAGCATTCATAAAGGGAACCAACCCTTGGAAATAGTCAGTAACAGGCCGGAATAGTGTATCTTCACTGGAGTGGTTGCAGGTATAAAAAATGGTTAACTGTAGCGCGATGTGAAACGATAGGATTGTTGACGGAATACTGGGCTTTCGCCCGAGATCATCGACGGGAATCGTGTAATTGCTTGGCTATTACGTGGGTTGCCATTTTCAGTATAGTAATCTTAACATCTTGTACTTATACTTTTTCCTGTTCTCTTCTCGCTCTTAAGAATTCAGATGATTGAGGAGTTCTCCGTGCCCATTGCAACATCCGCGTGTCAACAAGGATAAGTAGTGTTCATAGTCAAATTCCAGATAAACATTTCGTATCTTTACTGGTGGTCGCAAATGTTGACGTATGAGTAGCGGTGGAAGCTCCTCGTGTACTCGTAGTGTGAATCACGGAATGAAAATAGGACACGAATCCCGTCCAACAACCGTCCAGTGTTAGGATCTTAGAAGTCTTGGCGAAAAACCGAAAACATAAACGGCGAAACAACTCAGCAACCACGGTAGTGATCGACAAGCGGACTCCGGCATTCGATTTCTAGCATCGACTTGACCCCGGAACGGCACTTCCAGCACCTCTAGAGGATTGGAGGAGGTGTGGCACGGTAACTGCAGAACGCGCTCGGTATTGAGGCAATGAGATGGATGACCAATGAACTGGCAACGATGGCGACACAAGAGGGTGGGAGCCCTGTAGGAGGGACAATCGGGGAGTTACCAATTGTGAGAGACGCGAATATTGCAGAGGCAGGAGAGACTAGCAGCATGGCTGGCGATGTGTCGAGAGAGTCAGCACACTTCACCTTCACGGCTGCAAATGAGCAGTGGGAGCTGAACAAGAAGGTGAAAAGGCTGTGAAGTGAGATCTCAGAGTCATCAAACACACTGGGAAACTGGAGAAACTGAATGGTAAGAACAATGAGGCTGCACGCACGGGAAATGGCATAGTTGCCACAAAATGTCAACAAGATGGTAAGAATGCCAGAGGGACCCGCAGCGTGTGAAGAGACGCAGTGGCTTGGCAAGATGAAGAGGAGGGAGGCTAAAGAGGGGAAGTTGGATGCTCGTCACAAGAACAATGTGCTATGGGGGACGGGTAGCTGGGAAATGGCCACGAAGCTTCTGGTGGGAACACGAGCAGGCGAGAGGAAGCCGGAGGCTAAAAATGGCCTGCAAGTGTCAAAACACTCAGGCACAACACAGCGAGAACGAAAACTAGACCTTGAGAAGCAGCAGGAGCAGCAAGTAGAACCGCGGCCCAAGCAGCAGCAGCCAAAAACAACACTGGGCCCAGCCCCGACCTAGCCTGCAAGGGTAAGAATAACAATAATAAAACCTAAACCAACACTGACCAGGCGGTGGGAGACTATCCCCAAAAAGAGAAAGAAGAAGGGAACTCCAACGACAACAACGGCACCCGAGACTACCGGACCGGGCCGTGCCCAGATATCTTGATATAGTATGGCAGCTAGATGGGTGACATTGAAGAAGGACGAGAGCATACACCAACCCAATATGATGGATGAGGAAATCACATCGGCAGTGAACAGAGTACTGGTTGTGCAGGAGGCCCCAGGACATGGTCTGATTATGAAAACGAAATGCATTGCTAGGGGCACAATAACCGCAATCACTCACCAGAACGCCACAGCAGAGATGGCTCTCCTGTTCCGAGATGTGATGATTAAAACACCCAGATCAGTGGACAAGGGCATCACTGACGTGGAAGAAAACGAATGACAGGAAAGACTGAAGATCCACGCTGTCCTGCTACGGGAATACATTGGGAATGTTAGCAAAGGAATACACATGACGAGGGAGGAGATGCCGGCAAGGAATGAAGGAGTGACTATTCCTGTGCAAGTAAGGTGGCTATCCAACCCGCAAACCATCAGGGACAGAGAGCAGAGAGGAGAAATAAAACCATCATTGGTGGTCGTCATTGTGAGGTGGAATATTACGGCGAACTTACTAGTGAATAATGGAGTAACTGCTGCGAGAATATGATTCAATGTTGAACTATACAGGAACTTTGGCGCCAACAGCGTTCGTGAGCTCTACTGCTGATGGGGCCACATTGTGAGTAAGTACACACAACATCAACCAAAGTGCAGCTACCGCAACGGAACACACCGAGCAGGTGAGCACAAATGCAACATAGTCGGATACTCATCGAAGCAAGGTGCATTGCGCAGCCACATGGAAGACTAATGCCCGAACTGCAAGCACAATGATATTGAGTACAGTGGAAAGTTCACAAACAAAGCGAAGACCATCAGAATTGCTCAACAAGGAAGAAGATTGAAACTGAATGAACGACTGATTGGGATGGTAACTGAGGCTAACAGAGCAAGACTCGGTACCAGGCAGGTGAAGAACACAAGAGACAAAGATGGAGAACCGATGGCCGACAATGAGGAAGACCATACAGGGGAGATGGAGGTGTTGGAGGAGCAGAGAGATGTGACCATGGCTGAGACCGCTGGGGAGACTGAAATGGGAGCCGCCGCTTCCAATTATTCAAGCAATTTGGCACAGTTGCGCCAGATCTTACATGCGGACCTTTGCAGAGCTGGAGATGGGAGTGGAATGAAAAGCAGATATCATACTGTTGCAGGAGCGGCCGGGGGAAAAGTGGCTAATCAGAATGAGCCATCCGGTGTACCAAATGAGACCACAAACGCGAGTTCAGATCCCAGTTCACATGGGAAGTGGGCTTCTAACTGATGGACGAACATACCTGAGCAGAGGTACCAACGATGATGTCATTGTTGTTGATTTTGACACAAGTGAAGAAACGAGGACAAGGATTAACAATCTTTACGATCAGAGTGACATGCAGAGCAGAGAGACATGAGCAAGAACGCAAACCTGGCTCAGAGCCATGTGACAGGAAGGCAGCAAAATACATGCGGGCGACATGAACGGACACAGTCAAATGTGGGACCCAAGTTGAAGAAAGTAACGTGATGGTATGTTTTTGGAGGAGAATATAGACGAGTACAGACAAGAGATTCGGAATGATGACCAGCCCTCTCAACACTTGGGCACGAATGGTGAACCAGGAGAATTGACCATAGACCAGATCCTTGCTACCTGACCAATTATGCGATGAACCATACTGCATGGGAGTAATGCTGCAGGATTGGACTGTGAAGTGATTTGTTTGTTTGTAATCACATTGCATTCGGCCGCTGGCGGCCATGGCATATCCCGTACACATTTCCTCCCCGCATCTCCCGTTACAGAAAAGAAACAAAAGCAAAGTCGCGAGTTCTCTTCCCCTCTAACAAAAGAAAAACCGCCAAAAACAACATCAACTTTTACACCCCCCCATCACTCGACTCCTGGTGATCTGAGTTCTCCGCCTCCACCACCACTTCGCTAATTCTACCAACATCTGTACAAGATAAAAAATCCATCTGAGCCTGGGAACATTTTTCTTCTGCAAAAACAAGAGACATTGGCAATGAAATCTTTGGCCTCTTCAAAACCTTTTCAACGCCCTTATAACCTTCTTCCCCCTCTTGCCCATCAAGACAAAGCCTTTTTTGTTCTCGTTTCCATCTTTTACACCACTTAAAAAGGTGGTCTCTTGTCTGATAATCATGCCAACACCACCAGCATTTCATATCACTTCTTTTTCCGATCCGCAATAGGTGTTTCACTATCAGTGCATGTCCTGACTTAAGATGATACAACGTTGCCGCAATCGTCTTTTTGGCTCCCATCGCCGCACTGTTACGCCCCCTTTTTACCAAACCATACCGGTAACTGTGCTTTGACTTCTTTCCCATCTTTTTTATTATTTCTTTACTTTCTTCCCACTTCGCCTCGATTAACCTTCGACTAACGTGAGAGAAAGCAACATAATCTACAAATGGTGGCGGATTTTGCGTTTCGGTATAACTTCCGCAATGCTTATATGCCGCCTTTGTTGCTTGTACGTCCGCTTCTTCATTGCCTTCTATCCCTTTATGAACAGGTACCCACTGGTACTCTACCTGGATATTTTTCCTGGCTAATGCATCAGTCCAGTTCATCGTTCGTGGCGCTAGCACCTGGCCTGCTCCTGGCTCGTCCGATTGAATTCTTCTTAAAGTTGCCTGCGAGTCCGTCAAAACTGTAACCCTGGTAAAGTTCTCTTTTTCTGCTTTCTCACCCGCAATCTTCATTGCTTTTGACATCGCATTCATTTCCGCGTCAACCACTTCTTTTTGTCGGCCTAGGCGTGTCCTCCTCTTATTCCACCTTCCCGCTTCTTCCCATAACACTGCACACCCTACCCACTCATCTTCCTTCCTCGATCCATCAGTCCAAAGAACAAGTCCCTCCCTTTCTAACTTTGCCTCTCTGAACGCTTGTTCCTCTTTCTGAATTATTACCTTGCCATGTAGGGATCTTTATTCCATTGGGAATGTCGTCCTCCCGTAACTCCTCCTTTCGAAAGGTGTATCTTCCGGGATCAACTCATCAATCCCCTCCACCCCCTGTAAGACATTCCTCCGTATTTCTAACATTTTCCCTCCGCCTTGAGCATCGGGCATCATCATCTGTCTCTACTTATACTGTCTAACCCGGTTATTAAGAAGAGCCTTTGCCGGTCGTAAACCCGAGTTATTCATCAATGCTCCTTGAGGTGTCGTCCTAAAGCATCCGGTCACCCTTCTGCCCTGTTCATTCAACAACCTTTGTACCTCCTGAGCTCGACTTTCTTGTCCATGCCACCACAATTCAGACCCATACAACGCCACTGCCTGAACTGCCGCAACTTGAATGCTTTTGGATCCTTCTGGGTATAATCCTTTCTTCGTCATCAAGGATCTCACCCTACTTTGCGCTTTCCTTGCTGTGGCTAAGGCCTTTTTCGTATGATCATTCAGGGCAAGCATATCATCCAGCCACACCCCCAACCATGTTGTCGCTTCTCTATTGTACGGAACCTCATGATTTCTTACCCTTACTCAGGCATTCATGTTTGGTTCCTTATTCTTTCTTCGTGGAGTAAACAACATCGCTTCCTTGTTTTCGATGTCGACCCGACAGGCATTCTTTTTTGCCTTAATCGTTGTTTCCGTGGCGAATCTCTCCAGTCGTTGAGTGCATTCCCCCTCATCCTCACCTTCCACCACCCATGCCACATCATCAACAAAAGATATACCCTCACTTCCACACTCGTCTTCTTTCTTTTCAACTTGGCCGAAAAACCCCGAAAGCTATATAACAAAAAGTACTGGCGATACTGGCGACCCCTGCGGAACTCCCGTTTCCACATCCATACTATCTCTTTCCTTTCCATCCATCGACATTATCACTTGTCTACCTTCCATAAAACTTTGCACCCACCTCACCAGGTCGGCTTCAAACCCCATCTCTTCCATTCTTTTTATCAAGTTCCTCTTTGCCACATGTGGAAAGGCTCCCTTAACATCCATCAACAGCACTACCGCGGTATTCCCTCTCCCCCACGCTTCTTCAACTTGTTTCATCAACCTTCCCACCGCAACTATTGCTGACCTTCTTTTCCTGCATCCAAACTGTCCGTCATGAAGTAACCTCCTTTGCTCACACTCCTCTGCCATTGCGTTGGCTGCTACCTTCTCAACAACTTTTCCCAGACAATTCAACAAAGTTATCACCCTGTATGCTTTGGGGACTCCGTAATCTGGCTTATTTGGCTTCAGTATAACCTCCCCCTTCGCTTCCTTCCAAACTCGTGGGTGAACTTCTAACCTAAATGGCGTTTTAACAATATTAATTATTCTCTGCGAGTCCCACTTCCACAATAACTGTATTGCTTTAAAACCCAGCCTATCCGGACCGGGTGCTGTTTGAACCAACTGATTATACAGAGCCTCTCAGAAGTCTTCATCAGAAATCATTTTCCACATTTCTCCTCGCTCCTCTTGGGACTTTCTCTCCACACCCTTCAAAGGTTTCGGAAATGCTTCTTGTTTTATCAACTCCGCCTTTTCCTCCCAAGACTCTGCCACCTCCGCTGTCCTGGATCTCAAAGACCTTGTCGTTTGTTGTGTACCTGGTTTTGTATATCTCAACGCCTGCCAGACATGATCTTATGTAGCCGAAGTTGGAAACTTCCTGCACATCTCCATTGTCGACTGTCAAATCATTCTTCGTAGGTTGCTTCGCTGCCTCTTTACTCGTTGCTGCGACGCTTCCCCTCACTTTCGAGCGATTTTAATCTATCCCAATGTTTTTCGATTTTCTGCGTTCTCTGCCGTCCACCACCCTTTTGATCTCGCACACATTTTAACTTTTTTGCAGCACCGATCAAGACGATTAACAAAGTTCCGCTGCATCCACCCAGCCTCTCTCTGTAACTCATCCTCACTGCTCTTCTCATCCAAAACAGGTCTCTTTGAGCTCTTATCCTCCCACTCATTTTTTGCTTTTTTATATTTTTCTTCCTCCTCCTTCGACTTGAGCCCATCAATATCGCATCCTGAAATTTTCCTTGACACTTTGACTCCGTCCTCTTTGTCCCATCTGCAGTGGGCACACACAACCGCGTGATCCAAAGTAGTTGCCAAATCTGTTGACGTTTCAAATCTGTCTGCCATCGAGGCTTTCACAACAAAAAGGTCAATTAGCGATCCCGAAGTTTCGCCGTTTCTCGTATTCATATGGGTTTCTTCCCCATGCTTAACGTCGATCGCATTGTACTCATCCATAAGATTTTGCAAAAAGTTGGCATCTCGCTTTGGTGGGCATTGCGGATCCCATCTATCACTATGAGCATTCCAATCTCCTCCCAAAAGAATATTTTCCTGCTCCATAATTTCGCTCCATCATGCTGTCTGTGCCGGTCTGCCTTGACTTCTCACCCCCCCCTTTTGTCTCAGCTGATCGTACACATTCACAAATCTCATTTTTCTACCCGACGGGTATTTTATATCAAACACCTGAACACCTCCATCTCCCCCCTTATCCACTTCCAAAAACTCCAGGTGTGTATCTCTTCTTATCGCAGTCATAGTTCGTCCTCCTCTAACCAACCTATATTCTGGGTGACTAATGTTGTATCCTTCTCTTTCCACATACTGTTCTTGCATCATTACAACATCCGCCCCCCAAACAATTCCTTTCTCCAACGCCATCACAGTCGCCTCATACACTCACCCACAGTTATGCATTACGCATTTCACCATGACTTCACGGGGGATTCTTGAGTCCCTGCATTACTGGATTGTCCTTCCGTCCCTTGTGTCGCTGCGACTTGAACTTCGGGCTTCATTTTGATTTGCTCATCGGTCTGAGCCTTCTTTTCCGCATCTGCAGTCGATCGTCCCCCATCCTCTGTATGATCCATCTTCTTCTGTTGATCCGTTGTCACATTTGGACGTTCCCCCTCTCTCTCCTTCCACGTACGTCTTTCATCTCTCGCCATTTTCATCCCTTGATGTTTGTTAACGCACCAGGTAGCCTTCGCAATATGATATCCCTTGCAGTTGACGCGTTTCTCGACATTATGGGTGCAGTTCAGTCATGCATTAGCTTCGCAACCCACCACGTTGCACGTATGATCTTTCGTTAGATGCCTCCCCGCGCACAGCATGCACGCCAGCATCTTCAATGATCCGCATTTCCCTTCAACATGTCCCCATCTGCTGCACCCGCCACAAAAGAAGTCTGGACCGGCATTCACAAACTTCTCCACATCATACTTCACTCCTCCCGCCGTCAAACCCCGCTTCAAAACATTTTCGGCCATTTTAGTTCCCCTGACCGCAAACACAACCGACAATGCATTCTTTCCTTCCGCCTTCTTTTTCTGCACATCTTTCGGTCCTCCAATCCAGTTGATAGCGAGGGGCAACACCACCCCCTCATTCTCAACCTTCAATTCCTGCCTCAATTTCTCAAGTCCTCCTCCCGTCTTCTTTCCCAAATACCTTTCAAAATTGATGACGTGCATTTTTACTGTCTCCCAGAGTTCATTTGTGTTGATGTCCACAATACCTGCGTCCACCTTCCTTGCTGCGTTTATCACTACTTGCCTAGACCGAATCAACATTTCGGCAGTTGCTGCACGGGTCATGATCGTCGACAAGCATCCTCGAGTATCCTTTGTACCTCCCTGAAAGCGAACACAATGTGGGACCTTTGCCTTAAAAAGTGCTCTATTCACTTCCGACGAGATATCCAAATCCTTTTTCTGAGAAAGGGGGAGGCCGTTATCCGTCTTAAAGGTAACCCTCCTCTTCTACATCGAATTTTGTCCTGGGGGGACCGGCTTTATCTCCTCCTTCTTCTGCTGCCTTTTTACTTCAACAAAGTCATCCCCCTTCTTCTTCTGCTGCTGTCCTGAGTGTTGTTGTTGTTGTCGCTGTTCGGGTTGCTTCGTTGATGGTGCTGGCGCGGCAGCACTCTGCGCCCACAGCGCCTTCTACCTCTCTTCCGTCTTCTTTGCCTGTTGTTGTTGTACTGGTTTTTTAACCTCCGGCTTCTTTTTCTCTCCTGCTTTTTGTCCCCTTGGTGTCTCCTTCATCTCCAGTTTTTTCGCCTCCTTCTCCTTTTGTTCCGGCACTGCAGGCGCAATACCCGATCTCTTCGCAATCGTAACTTGTCCACTCGCGGTGAACCTAGAAAACTCCTGCCTCTTCTATCCCGGTGGGATAACTGGTGCATGTTGAGATGTTTCCAGTTCTTGCTCCTCCACCTACATTCGTTCGAGCACCCTCGCAACTTTCTCATTTTGTTCCTCTGAAAAAGTTGCCCCCGGTTCAAACTCGATATCGCTCATGCCATCATTCTCAGGGGTGGCTTCTAACTCTTTCCCCCTTCGAATTTCTTCGTTTTGGCCCTCTCTTCCAGCTGCACGTTCAATCCTCTTCACCACCCTATCCGTCAGCTGGTCTATCATCTTCTCCATGCATCCGCCCAATGCATTTTCAATCATCTTAGCCATATTCACAGGACCGATCTTGGCCAATTTCTTTTCAATCTTACCCAACCTACCGTCGTGTTTTTCTGCCCTCTCTACTGCATACTCTCTTTCCGTCTCAACCTCCTTCTGCACCGTTTGGACTATCTCTCTTACGGACATAACTGCTGCGTCAGTGTGATAATGTCTTGCCGTGATACGTTGGCCCTGCTGTTGGCACCAAACATCATAATTCACGCCATTTCTCTCCTGTCCAACCATAAAATCCCTCAGTCCATTAGTGTTCCGAAGGTACTCACCAATAAACTTCCCAAGATCTGCCGGTTCAGTTTCACTGGCCAAAGTTGGCCCAATCGGATTGAGGCTTGTTCCTGTTAGTGGTCTGCGCCATATTCGGGATTGATCGTTCGGGCGTTACCGGCCTTTCTAACTCCCTTCCCCTTATTACACTTTTTTCCTCTCTTCATTGCCGTGATATAAGGCTCCTCGTCCCTCCACCTCCGTCATCACATCATCTTCGTTGTCGCTACTATTGCTAATTTCGAATTTCTCGGAATGGGTGTGTGGACTTTCTGGATCTCTTCCATTCCTCCCTGCTGTTCGGCGTATCGACTGATATTTTCCTCCGACTGAATATACCTACGCGCAATTTTTCCAGTACTCACCCGGGGAGTCGAAAAACCATCCTGAGGAAGAGCACTCGGTGGTAGACCCAAAAGGTTACCCTCATAATTCGTAGACGGCGGGAGGCAAAGAACCCTCTCCACTGGTGTTAGCGAAGGGAAGAGAATATCACTTCCCCCGTAATTTGTAGTCCGTGGTGCCGACAATGAACAATTATCATCATCGCTCGAAATCGTATAAACTGCGTTTGAACGCCTTTTCCCATATTTGTCGATGACCTTGGCCGTTCCCCAGATCGGTTCAATAACCTGACTGGGATGTCCCACTGACCTCACATTGGCATTAAGAATCTACACTCCTTGATTGAACTGCACTCTGGTCAAGGTAGCAGCTGCCACCGCTGTCGTCTGATCCTTTCCCAGATGATCTCCAAGCTCTTCCTGGGCTATCTCTGAGGTCGTAGCCGTTCCATCTGGATCCGTACGAAGCCGTCCGATGATGTTGTTGAGTCTATTAAGTACCTCCCCGATATGGCTGCTTGAAGCTTCAGACTAAACGGATTCCATCTTTTTCTCGTAATTTTCCTTCGCTCTCTTATGTACCTCCTGAACGGCGAGTTATGGCTGTTTTTTGGCTCCGAAGAGACTCATCGTTCTCAGCTTCTAAGTGAGTGCAGATGGTTGAGTAGAAAACCGAAGCAACAATTATCTTGCAATGTCAAACTTGATTGGATAAAATCGGTCTTGGCAAAACTAACAGGTGGTGTGGTTTGTTGTTGGTTGTATATTTGGCATGGGTGGTGAGAGTGTTCCTGTGAAGTGATTGCGAGGGAGTATAATGTGGACAAACCGGAGGCGACAGATCATATGCAAGACATAGGATGCTACATGGCCGCCAGGTAACACAGGACCAGGAAAAGGTAGAAGGACTAAGGTAGGAGGTCGAATGAGAGAGGACACTCCTTGTTACACCTTTGGGATTGGTCACTGTTCCGGGGTCATGAACGATCACCCAATTATTCTGTCATGTGGTGATTGAATGAGGTTCATCAATTATTAGCTGGCACTATCGCCCCACCCATGACCGCCCGGCATACATCCGTCGACCCCATCATCACCACCCACCCTCCCGTGTTGTCACAGTTTCAATTGTGTGTTAATACAATGCAAACCCACATCACTATATTCTCTATGGACAAAGATAGAGAATGAGGCCAGCCATCGGCACCGATATATGAAGTGACTCTCGATTGACAGCAGCTATGGCCAGTTGGATAGAGACACTTGAGCGCAATATGAAGGAAGGCTATTGAATGGTGCACAGAGGTAGATGGTACATAGGATATCAGTCCGATGGATATCAATCTGTCTGGAGATGTGTATCAGAAGGTTACTGTTGGTTCGGAAAGAATGCAGGATTTAACGGATCCCATTTTCTTTGAGGAAGTTCGGGCCAACTAGTAATCAGAGCAAATGGATTGGTGGACGAGAGGATAGTGAGCATTTATCTAGAGACAAGTGTAGTTATAATTAGCGGTTAGAGCGCCGAGGGAAGAGGTATAAAGACCATTCCATTCTTCCCTGGAACAGAGGGCAATCTTCTCACAACAGACAACAAGCCTTAACAATATATTTGGATTGGAAAGATATTCTACATTTATTCGATTCTGACTACTTTCTGCGGCTGAGTGAAGCTTCGAAATGAACCTGCACTTAGTCCATGTATAAGTCCAATATCAAGTCCGATAGTGAGACAAGATAGAGGGATACTTAGCATGGATACTTGTAGTTGCAGTGTTCCTATGTGGGCAGGCCTGCAGGTAGTGTTAGCAACGGGTCCGGGTTTGGACCGTAAACACGGGTCGGTTCGGTTCCAGACCCGGCCAAAAACCCGACCCGCAGCTTCTTGGCGGGCCAAACCCGGACCCGTACCCGTCAACCCGCGGGTTTCGCCGGGTTTGGCTAGACCCGTCGGTTCCAATC
>Ga0307512_10003136_pt1 | contig 19661 bp, 17 predicted proteins | sample 14_EM_MG_FD_200267 | JGI IMG/M metagenome (GOLD analysis project Ga0307512, IMG submission 200267) | Populus trichocarpa ectomycorrhiza microbial communities from riparian zone in the Pacific Northwest, United States - 14_EM | ecosystem: Host-associated > Plants > Roots > Unclassified | place... | reverse complement strand
GCGGTGGTGGGCGACATCGGCCGGGACATGGCCGCGGCCGCGGCGGCGGGCGCCACCGGCGTTCTCGTCCCGACGCCGGTGACTCGGCCGGCCGAGGTGGCCGCCGCGCCCGCCGTGACCGCCGACCTGGAGGCCTCCGCCGACCTGCTGCTGCGCCGGCAGGCACTCGTTGCGCCGGCCACTCGGCCCGGACCGGCCGGAACCGTGCTCGTGGTGCGCTCCGACTCGGCCGGCGATGTTCTGCTGACCGGGCCGGGGGTGCGTGCGGTGGCGGCCGGCGCCGAACGGGTGGTGTTCCTCTGCGGGCCACGGGGCCGGGCGGCGGCCGAACTGCTGCCCGGAGTCGACGAGATCGTCGAATGGCCCCTTCCCTGGATCGACCCGCGGCCCGGCGCGGTCGATCCAGGCGACATGGCTGCGCTGGTCGCGCGGCTTCGCGGCACCGGCGTCGACGAGGCGGTCGTGTTCACCTCGTACCACCAGTCCGCGCTGCCCTTGGCGTTGCAACTGCGGCTCGCCGGGATCGGCCGGATCACCGCGATCAGCGACGACTATCCGGGTTCGTTGCTGGACGTGCGGCACCGCGTACGGGAAGACCTGCCCGAGCCCGAACGTGCCCGCAGCGTGGCCGCCGCGGCCGGGTTCGCGCTGCCCGCGGCCGACGACGGCGCGCTGCGCACCACCGTCGCCGCGAGGTGGGACGGCACCGGCGACTACGTCGTGGTCCATCCCGGCGCCAGCGTCCCGGCGCGCGCCTGCCCGGCGGGGATGCTGCGCCGGGTGGTGCGCGAGCTGGCCGCCACCGGACGCCGGGTCCTGGTCACCGGCGGACCGGACGAGGCCGGATTGGTCGCCGAGGTCGCCGGGAGCGCCGGCGAACCGGTGGGCCGCACCTCGCTGGCCGAACTCGCCGCCGTCCTAGCCGGCGCGGCCTGCGTGGTCGTCGGCAACACCGGGCCGGCCCACCTGGCGGCCGCCGTCGGCACCCCGGTGGTGAGCCTGTTCGCCCCGACTGTGCCCTACGGCAGATGGGGGCCCTACCGGGTGCCGCACGTGCGGCTCGGTGTCCCGGATGTGGCCTGCCGGGACACCCGTGCGACCACCTGCCCGGTTCCGAGCCACCCCTGCCTGTCCACCGTCCAGCCGGCCGAGGTACTCGCGGCGGTGCGATCACTGGACCGGGTGGAGGTGGCGGCGTGAACATCCTGCTCTGGCACGTGCACGGCTCCTGGACCACCGCGTTCGTCCAGGGCAAGCACCGCTACCTCATCCCGGTCAACCCACAGCGGGACGCGTTCGGCCGAGGCCGGGCCCGCACCTACGACTGGCCGGCGAACGCCGAAGAGCGGCCGCTGGCCGAGATCCGGGACGCGGACGTGGCGATCGTGCAGCGACCCGAGGAGATCAGCCTCGTGCCGCGCCACCTTCCGGTGATCTATGTGGAGCACAACACGCCCCAGGGCCACGTGCCCGTCACCCGGCACCCGATGGCGGACCGGGACGATCTCGTGATCGCCCACGTCACCCACTTCAACGAGCTGTTCTGGGACACCGGCGGCACCCGGACCACGGTGATCGAGCACGGCATCGTGGAGCCGGCCGCCCGCTGGACCGGCGAGCATCAACGGCTCGCCGTGGTCACCAACGAGCCGATCCGCCGCGGCCGAGTCACCGGCACCGACCTGTACGGACGGTTCGCCGAGGTGGCGCCGCTGGACGTCTTCGGGATGGGCGTGGCCGGCCTGGCCGGGCCGCGGATCACCGCGTATGAAGACCCGCCGCAGCGGCGGATGCACGACCTGGTCGCGCGGCGCCGGGCCTACCTGCACCTGTGCCGGTGGACCTCGCTCGGGCTCAGCCTGATCGAGGCCATGCAGATCGGCATGCCGGTGCTCGGCCTGGCCACCACCGAGGCGGTCGAGGCGGTGCCGCCGGACGCCGGCGTCCTGTCCACCCGGGTCGGCACCCTCCTCGAAGCCGCCGACTGGTTGCTTGACGATCCGGACGCGGCACGCCGGCTGGGCGATCGGGCCCGGCAGGTGGCCCTGACCCGTTACAGCCTGGACCGGTTCCTCGCGGACTGGGACCGGCTGCTGAAGGAGGAGAGATGCGGATCGCGATGATCTCGGAACACGCCAGTCCGCTCGCGGCCCTCGGCGGCGTCGACGCGGGCGGGCAGAACATGCATGTGGCCGAGTTGTCCGCCGCGCTCGCCGCGGCCGGCCACGAGATCCGGGTCTACACCCGGCGGGACGACCCGGGCCTGCCCGACCTGGTGCCGCTCGACGAACGCCTCGACGTGGTGCACGTGCCCGCGGGACCGCCCGACCGGCTACCCAAGGACGCGCTGCTGCCGTTCATGGGCGCCTTCGGTGATTGGCTGGCCGCGGAATGGCGCGACCGGTGGCGCCCAGACCTGGCGCACGCGCACTTCTGGATGAGCGGCCTGGCCGCGGTCACCGCCGCACGGCAGTGCGGGGTGCCGGTGGCACAGACGTTCCACGCACTGGGCTCGGTGAAACGGCGCCACCAGGGCACCGTGGACACCAGCCCGCCGCAGCGGATCGGATACGAGCGGGCGGTCGGCCGGGCCGTCGACCGGGTCGTCGTGCAGTGCCACGACGAGATCGCCGAACTGCTCCGGCTGGGCGTACCCCGGCAGCGCATGGCGCTCGTTCCGTCCGGCGTCAACACCGGCCGGTTCCGTCCGACCGGGCCGGTCGCGCCCCGCGAACCCGGTCGCGCCCGGATCCTCACCGTCGCCCGGCTGGTCGAGCGCAAGGGCATCGAGGACCTGATCCGGGCGATGCCCCGGCTGGCCCGGGCCGAGCTGGTCGTGGTGGGTGGGCCGCCCGACGGGGACATCGAGGCCGACCGATACGCGTGCCGGCTCCGCGAGGTCGCGGATCAGTGCCGGGTGGCCGACCGGGTCCGGCTGGTCGGTGCTGTCTCGCCCGACGAGATGCCGTCCTGGTACCGGTCCGCCGACGTGCTGGCGGCGACACCCTGGTACGAGCCGTTCGGCCTGACCGTTCTGGAGGCCATGGCCTGCGGTGTGCCGGTCGTGGCGACCGCGGTCGGCGGCCTGGCCGACACCGTCGTGGACGGCGTGACCGGCGACCTGGTCGCCCCGCGCGACCCGGCCGGGCTCGCCAGGACGCTGCGTCACCTGCTGACTGACGACACCCGCCGCTTCGGGTACGGGGCGGCCGCGGCCGACCGCGCCGTGCACTCCTACGCGTGGCCCCGGATCGCCGGCCGGATCGCGGCCGTATATGGGGCGATCACGACCCGGACGCCGGCGGAGGTGGCCGTCTGATGGATCCCCTGGAAGCACATCTCACCGCGCTGGGCGCGGCCCTTGGCCCATACCGGACGGTGGCCGCCCGGCTGGCCGACTGGGGTGCGGACCTGGCCCGGCACCTGGCCGGCGGCGGCCGGTTACTGGTCGCCGGGAACGGCGGCAGCGCGGCCGAGGCCCAGCATCTGGCCGCCGAACTGGTCGGCAAGCTGCGCGACGACCGCATCCCGCTGTCTGCGATCGCGCTCACCACGGACTCCGCGGCGGTCACCGCGATCAGCAACGACTACGGCTACGAGGAGGTCTTCGCCCGGCAGGTGCGCGCCCACGGCCGCCCCGGCGACGTGCTGCTCGTGCTGTCCACGAGCGGGCGCAGCCCCAATCTGCTCGCCGCGGTGCGCGCCGCGACCGACAGCGGCCTGCGGACCTGGGCGATGGTCGGCCCCGGTGCGAGCCCGGTCGGCGACGCCTGCGACGAGGTGCTGCGCTGCCCGTCTCCGGACAGTCAGGTAGTGCAGGAACTGCATCTGGTTGCAGTGCACGTGATGTGCGAATACGTCGACCGCACCCTGCCGGCCCTCGCCGGCGGGACACACCCGAGCGGGAGGACAGAAATGAGCAGGCTGGTCATCGTCGGCGACACGTTCCTCGACCGGGACGTCGACAGCACGATGCACCGGATCGCCCCGGATGCCCCGGCGCCGGTGCTCGACGAGGAACACGTCCGGGAACGGCCCGGCGGGGCCGGCCTGGCCGCGCTGCTCGCGGCGGCCGACGGACACCGGGTCGCGCTGGTCACCGCGCTTGCCGACGACGCCGCCGGCGCCCGGCTCGGCGCACTGCTCACTGCGGCCGGTGTAGTGGTGCACGCCCTCCCGCTGGCCGGCGCTACCCCGGAGAAGGTCCGGCTGCGTGCCCGCGGCCAGGTGCTGCTGCGCCTCGACCGCGGCGGGCCCCCGCAGCCGCCCGGCGACGCCCCGCAAGCCGCCCTCGACGCGCTGCGCGCGGCCACCGCGATCCTGGTCAGCGACTACGGCCGCGGCGTCGCCCGGCATCCGGCACTGCGGGCCGCTCTCGAGGCGGCAACGACGCCGGTGGTCTGGGATCCGCACCCGAACGGGCCGCCGCCGGTGCCCGACGTCCGCCTCGTCACGCCCAACCTCGCCGAGGTGTGCGCCATGTCCGGTGATGCCGGCGGCGGATCGGTGCTGACCACCGCGCAGCGCGCCGGGCACCTGCTGCGGCGGCGGTGGCGGGCCGCCGCGGTCGCGGTCACCTGCGGCGCAGGCGGCGCGATCCTCTGCCACTCCGGACCGACCCCGCTGGTCGTCCCCGCGCCCACGGCCGCGGACGGCGACACCTGCGGCGCCGGCGACCGGTTCGCCACCGCCGCCGCGCAGGCCCTGGCCGGCGGCGCGCTGGTCACCGAGGCCGTACAGCAGGCCGTTGCGGCGGCGACCGCCTACGTCACCGCCGGCGGGGCGGCTGCCGTGCTGGACCGCGCGCCGGACGACCCGAAACCCGAGCGGATCGGCCCGGTGGACGCCGGCAGTGTGGTCGCCGAGGTCCGCGCCCGCGGCGGCACGGTCGTGGCCACCGGTGGCTGCTTCGACCTGCTGCACGCCGGGCACCTGGCCACCCTGCGCGCCGCCCGGCAACTCGGCGACTGCCTCGTCGTCTGTCTCAACAGCGACGACTCTGTGCGCGGGCTCAAGGGGCCTGACCGGCCGCTGACCGGCGAGGCGGACCGCAGCCGCCTGCTGGCCGCGCTGGACTGCGTCGACGCCGTGGTCGTCTTCCCCGAGCCGACCCCCGAGGCGGTGCTCACCTGGCTGCGCCCCGACGTCTGGGTCAAGGGCGGCGACTACGCCGACGGCGGCCCCGAACTTCCCGAGGCCGAACTGATCAAGCGGTGGGGCGGGCAGACCGTCATCGTGCCCTACCTGGACGGCCACTCCACCACCCGAACCATCGACGCGGTCCGGCAGGCGGCCGGCGGCAGGAGGTAACAGACATGGACGCAGTGATCGTCACCGGCGGCTCGAGCGGCCTCGGCGCCGCGGTCGTCGACGCGGTGACCAAGGTCGGTGGCCGTCCCGTGGTCGTCGACCGGCAGCGCCCCGGGCGGAACGTGCCGTGGATCGAGTGCGACCTCGCGGACACCGGCGCCGCCGAACAGGCCACCCTCCGCGCGATCGAGACGGCCGGCGGCGGGCTCGACGGCGTGGTGACCGCGGCCGGGATGGATGTGCCCGGCGCCCTGGCCGACCTGCCCCGGGAAACCTGGGAACGGATCGTCACGGTCGACCTGCTGGCCACCGCGGCTGTTGTCCGCGCGGCGCTGCCCGCGCTCGAGCGGAGCCACGGCGGCGTCGTCACCGTCGCGTCCACCCTGGGCGTCAAGGCGGTCGGCGACGCCACCGCCTACTGTGCCGCGAAGTTCGGCGTGGTCGGCTTCACCCGGGCCCTCGCCGCCGAACTGGCCGGGCGGGTGAACGTCACCCTCCTCGTCCCCGGCGGTATGCGCACCCGCTTCTTCGACGACCGCGACGAGCGCTACAAGCCCGGCCCCGACGCCGTCCTGAACGACCCGGCCCACGTCGCGAACGCCGTTCTGTTCGCCCTTTCCCAGCCACCCGGCTGCGCGGTCCGGGAAATGATCATCGCTGCCGAGACGGAGACCTCGTACCCGTGATCCTCGCCCTGCGGGCGCTCGGCCTCGGCGACCTCGCCACCGCCGTGCCCGCCCTGCGCGGCTTGCGCACCGCCCACCGCTCGGAGCCGCTGGCTCTCGCGGCACCGGCCTGGCTGACGCCGCTGATCGACCTGATCGGCGGCGTCGACCGGATCCTGCCCACCGACGGGCTCGGCCCGCGCCGGTGGGACCTGCCGCCGCCGCGGCTCGCCGTGAACCTGCACGGCCGCGGGCCCGAATCGCATCGGCTGCTACGCGCCGCCATGCCGGGCGAGTTGTGGGCTTTCGCCAACGCCGATAACCCCGGCGGCCCCGCGTGGATCGAGGAGGAGCACGAGGTGCACCGCTGGTGCCGGCTGCTGCGCCACCACGGCGTCGTCACCGACCCGGCCGATCTGTCGCTCGCAGTCCCCGAGGTGGCCGTGCCGCGCGGCGTCACGATCATCCATCCCGGCGCGAAGTCCCCGGGACGTCGCTGGCCCGCCGACCGCTTCGCGGCGGTCGCACGGCACCTGCGCTCGGCGGGCCACCGGGTGCTGGTCACCGGTTCCGCCGCGGAGCAGGACCTGCGCGTACGCGTGGCGTACCAGGCCGGACTCGACCCGTCGGCCGTGCCCGCCACCGGACTGGCCGAACTCGCCGCCCTAGTCGCCCATGCCCGGCTGGTGATCAGCGGAGACACCGGCGTCGCGCACCTGGCGACCGCGTACGGGACACCGTCGGTGATCCTGTTCGGCCCGATGCCGCCGGCCCGCTGGGGACCGCCGGACCGCCCGTACCATCGCCCGATCTGGCACGGCGCCCGCAGCGAGCCCGGCGACCAGCCCGGCCCCGATGTGCATCCCGCCCTGCTCGCCATCCGCGAGCAGGAAGTCCTCGCCGCCGCGGACGAGGTCGGCGCCGCCGGGCGGCCCGGTCCGAGTGACTTGGGCTCCGACGGGGCATAGCCCAGAACCAACCGTCAGACGTACCGGCGGGCCGTAGAGGCGCGTTGGGTGGCGTCGAGCGGCGCCAGGCGCGCCTCCACCGACCGCGGGCGGGGGTGCCGGTGGGCGAGCACCCAGGGCATGCCGCGCAGTGCGTCCCACCAGGCCAGCGCCGAGGTGCGGTCGGGTGGGACGCTGACTGCGAGGTAGGCGGTGCGGCGCAGGGCCGGGACGATCGGCCGGCGCAGCCAGGTGAACCAGAGGGTGTTGCGAAGGCCGGCCCGACGGCGACGGGTGGCGTCCCGTGCGGGCGAGGCGGCATGGTGCACGACCAACCGGTCGAGGTAGCAGAGTTCCCAGCCGGCACTCAGCAGGTCGGTGGCCAGCAACTCCTCCTCGCCGCCCAGCCACAGCCGGGAGCTGAAGCCGCCGGCCGCCCGGAAGGCTTCCCGCCGTACCACGGACGCGCCGGCCAGGAAGCTGCCGAGTGCCGGGCCGGGGAGCCAGTCCGGTCCCGGCACCGGTGAGTCGCGCAGCTCGGCGACGATCGGATCGTCCCCGGCGCCGGGCTCGACGACGATCCGGGCGTTGACGACGCCCAGGCGGGGATGGGCGTCGAGCACGTCGGCCGCCTCGGCCAGGCTGCCCGGTTCCCACCAGGTGTCGTCGTCGCAGAACGCCACGTACGGTGTGCGCAGGCGCTCGACGCCCAGGTTGCGGCCGACCGCTCCCGCGTTTCGAGGTAGCGCCAGGACATCTACCTGCGGGAACTTGTGCCGTACGGCGTCCGCGGTGCCGTCGGCCGAGCCGTTGTCTACCAGCACGACCGGCGGCTGCTCGGGCAGTGTCGTCAGGCGCGCGACAGCGTCCAGGGCCTCCGCCCGGCGCTGGTGGGTGATGACGACGACACCGATGCGCGAGTTCGTCATGACGTCCCGTTCCGGTGTTGTCGGGGCCGGCGAAGGCGGCCACGGTGGTCGTACCCGCCGAAAGCTCCATGGTGGCGAGCCCGTCAATCGACGGTCGTCGTCCAGTGCGAAGTGCATGCCCAACCCGTCGGGACACGAAACTTGTCGGTTCGATCGCGTCCGCCGTCCGCCGTGCGTGGCAATCATCGGCGCGACGGGCGACGCGGGTACGGTGGTGCTGCCCGCCCGTAAACCGAGTCCGTCTGATTGGCCGGCACCTGAACGGGTATCCGGCATGCCATGTCGTTGATCAGCGCAACTGAGAATTGTGGTGCCGGCCCGGCGCCGTTCGAGACCGACGATGTGACGATCGTCGTCGCCACCCGTAATCGGCCGGACCGGCTGGCCGAGACGGCGGCCCACCACCGTGCTCCGCTGATCGTCGTCGACAACGCTTCCGACGAGCCCGTCCGGCTCGCCGGTGCGGAGGTGGTGCGGTTGGACGTCAACCTCGGAGCGGCCGCCCGCAACGTCGGGGTCGAGCGGGCGCGGACACCCTACGTCGCGTTCGCCGACGACGACTCGTATTGGGCGCCGGGATCTCTGGCCGGGGCGACCGCGCTGTTGCGGGCCCATCCGCGGACGGCTCTAGTGGCGGCCGAGGTGCGCGTCGGCCTGGCCGGGCGGCTCGATCCGGTCTCGGCGGCGATGGCGGCTGCCCCGCTCGGCACGCCACCCGGCGGCGCCGGCCCGTCGATCCTCGGCTTTCTCGCCTGCGCGGTGGTGGTGCGGCGCGACGCTTTCCTCACGGCCGGGGGATTCCTTCCCCGGCTGTTCGTGTACGGCGAGGAGGCGCTGCTCGCCATGGACCTGGCCGCGGCCGGCTGGCGGCTGTGCTATGTCCCGTCTTTGCTCGTGCGGCACTTCCCGGAGCCGGCCGGACGTGACATGCGGGCCCGTCGCCGCCTGGAGACCCGCAACCGGGTCCTGACCGCGTTGCTGCGCCGGCCGCCTGTGGTGATCGCCCGCACCGCCACGGCCGCGCTCGGCGCCGACCCGGCCGGCCTGGCCGACGTGCTCCGGCATGTGCTGTGGGCATTGCGGCATCGCCGCCGTCTGCCCGGCCCGGTCGAGGCGGCCCTGTGCCGACTGGCCGAGGAGTGAACAGTAAAGGCAGTGGTCTGGCACGGCGTCGGCGATATCCGGCTCGCGGTGCTACCCGAACCCAAGATCCGTTCGGGGTACCAGCCCAGGTCGCTGGGCCCGCGACCGATGTCGAATCAGCCCGGTCCGATTGGCCGGCCGGTTTACGGGTAGCCCGTTCGTCATGGCTGAGATTACTGCTGAGGTGTTGATCGAGCGGTTGGTCGAGTGGGGTGTCGAGACTGTGTTCGGGCTGCCCGGCGACGGCATCAACGGCATCATGGAAGGATTGCGCCGGCACGCCGGCCGGGTGAAGTTTGTTCTTGTGCACCACGAGGAGGCGGCGGCGTTCATGGCCTGCGCGTACGCGAAGGCGACGGGGAAGCTCGGGGTGTGTCTGGCGACGTCCGGGCCGGGTGGTATCCATCTCGTCAACGGTCTGTATGACGCGAAGCTCGACCACGTGCCGGTGCTGGCGATTACGGGGATGCAGGAGTCGAGTGTGCTGGGCACCGGCTATCAGCAGGATGTCGCGCTGGATCGACTGTTCGAGGACGTCACCGAGTACAACCAGGTCGTGCTGAACCCGGCACAGTTGCCGGCGTTGGTCGACGCGGCGATCCGGACCGCGTACGCGCGCCGCGGCGTGGCCCATCTGACGATCCCCAATGACATCCAGGTCGCCCCGGCTGGCAAGGACCCGTACCAGACCGTGGCGCCGGTGCGGCCGCCGTCGACTGCGCCGGTCTATCTGGATCCGGCGGTGCGTCCGCGCGACGTCGATCTGCGGGCGGCTGCCGAGGTGCTCAACGCCGGGAGCAGGGTGGCCATCTTGGCTGGTGTCGGCGCCCGCCGGGCCGGTGCGCTGGTCGAGCAGGCCGCCGACGTGCTCGGCGCTCCGATCGTCAAGTCGCTGATGGGCAAGATGGTGGTTCCCGACGACTCGCCGTACACGACCGGCGGGCTCGGGCTGCTGGGCACCAAGCCCAGTGAGGAACTGATGGAGGACGTCGACACCTTGTTGATGCTGGGCACGAACTTCCCGTACACGAAGTTCCTGCCCGAGCCCGGCAAGGTCAAGGTCGTCCAGGTGGAGATCGAGCCGGCCCGGGCCGGTACCCGGATACCGACCGACGTGCCGCTGGTCGGTGACGTCGGGGCCACCCTTGAGGCGCTGTTGCCGCTGCTGGAGCGCAAGGACCGCAGGCACCTGGAGAACTTTCAGGCGAAGACCCGTGACTGGTACGAGGCGATGAGCGCCCTTGAGTCGCCGGAGCGGGATCCGATCGCCCCGCAGTATCTGGCGCACCTGCTTGACGTCGAGGCGGCCGGCGACGCGGTGCTTACCTGCGACTCGGGCACGATCGCCACGTGGGCGGCCCGGCACTGGCACATTCGCGGCAACCGGGAGTTCTACCTCTCCGGCACGCTTGCCACGATGGCTTCCGGCCTGCCGTACGCGTTGGGCATCCAGCACGCCTTCCCAGGCCGGCAGGTCATCGCGTATGTGGGTGATGGTGGTTTTGCGATGTTGATGGCCGAGTTCCACACCGCGATGCGGTACGGCCTGCCGATCAAAGTCGTGATCAACAATAACAACGGGCTCGGGCAGATCCTCTGGGAGCAGATGGTGCTGGGCTATCCCGAGCATGGGGTGCGTTTCGGTACGCCGCTGCCGGACTATGCGGCCTGGGCGCGCGGCTGCGGCGGCTTCGGTGTGTACGTGGACAAGCCCGGCGACCTGTCCGGTGCGCTGCGGGACGCGTTCGAGCATCCCGGTCCGGCGCTGGTCGACGTCGCGGTGAATCCGGACGAGCCGCCGCTGCCCGGCAAGGTCTCCTACGAGCAGGCGAAGAAGTTCGCGGCGGCCTGGCTCAAGGGCCAGCCGCACAAGGCGTCGATCGCCACGACCCTGTTCAAGGACAAGATCCAGCAGTTGAAGGGATGAGGCAGTGGTCGCGGGCGGCCACGTGACTGCTGTGCGGGTGCGACGAATCGGTGATCCCGCCAGCCGTGGTGGGTGGGTTCATGGACGGATTCTCCTGTGTGTCGGCCGGCTGTTGCACTACCGATCAGCGAAGACCGGACCGGCCGCTTTTTGAGACGCCGGACCCTGCTGTCACAACCGGCGCGGCTGCCCGGTCTAGGAGGCGAGCGGATCTTCCGCTCCATGTCTCACTAGGAGGTGCTCGATGCCGGACATCGAGTCGGCGGCCACCGGGCGCAGACCACGATCGGATGCGTGGCAGTCGGCGGTCACCGTGGTGCAGGAGGCCGCACCGCCATCCATCCCGTCCCATGCGCACGCGATGACGATCGTCGTCGAGTTCCCGCCGGGCGATCCGGGCAGCCCGCCGCACCGGCACCCCGGTCCGGCCTTCGGCCTGGTGCTGGAGGGCGAGATGGTGTTCGAGCTCGAGGGTGCGCCGGCCCGCGTCGTGCGGGCCGGGGAAGCGTTCTGGGAGCCCGGCGGCGACGTCATCCATTACCAGGACGGCAACAACCGCGACGACATCCCCCTGCGGTTCACCGTCACCATGCTGTGCGAGCCGGGCCAGCCGATGCTCGTGCTCGTGGACGACGACGAACTCGTCCGCCGACGGGACCGTCGGGTCTCCCAACAGCACTGAATCCATTCATGTACGTACGCAAGAAAGGTCGAAAAATCATGAAGATCGCTGTCATCGGCGGGACCGGGCTCATCGGATCGCAGGTCGTGAAGTTCCTGAACGCGAGCGGGCACGAGGCTGTGCCGAGTTCCCCGTCCAGCGGGCTGGACCTGCTCAGCGGCCAGGGTCTGCCCGAGGCGCTGGCCGGGGCCGATGTCGTGGTCAACCTGTCGAACTCGCCGACCTTCGACGACGCCGCACCCGCCTTCTTCCAGACCACCATGACCAACCTGTTGTCGTCCGCCGAGAAGGCCGGCGTCGGCCACGCGGTCATCCTGTCGATCGTGGGCGTCGACCAGGTGCCGGACCTGGTCTACTACCGCGCCAAGGTGTTGCAGGAAGACATCCTCAAGGCCGGCCCGATCCCGTACTCGATTGTGCGCTCGACGCAGTTCTTCGAGTTCATGAACGCGGTGCTGTCCTGGACCTCGGACGAGACGACTGTCCGGTTGCCCGCCACGCTGGTCCAGCCGATCGCCTCGGCCGACATCGCCCAGGCGGTGGCTGAGGTCAGCGCGGGCGCCCCGCTGCAGGGCACCCGCGACATCGCCGGGCCTGAGGTCTTCGCACTCGATGAGCTAGGCAAGATCACCCTCGCGGCGCACGGTGACCTCCGCACGGTCGTCACTGACGACAGCGCCGGCATGTTCGCCGCCGTCACGGGCGACGCTCTGATCGCCAAGGACGGCGCCGTCATCGCCAAGACCACGTATCGGGAGTGGCTCGCGCGCTGATCAGCGCGGGCGTCGCGTGGAGTCAGCGTGCAGAAAGCGAGCATGATGACAGACCTCTCGTGGCGACGGGTCACAACGAATCCTGGCCGGTTACGACTGGGGCGGCCGCGCAGCTTGCGTCGCGGCCGCCCGCCGACCCGACAGAGCAACTCGCCGAAGCCCTCGACGTCGGAGAAGCCGCCCCCGCCGTAACGACGATGATGTCGTACGCGAGCGGTAGGCGTGGCCCACGGCCGGCCGCACGGTAATCGTCTTGTTCCCGTGGTCGATCTTGGTCACCCGTCCGGCGATGATCTCGCCGCCGACGATCAAGATCGTCTGCACCCCGGCCCCCTGTTTCTCGCTGTCACGAGTACAGACAGGCCGGCGGCTATTTTGTGGCAGCGACCGCGGCGGCGAGTTTCTCCGGGTTCATCATCCACAGCACCTGCTCGATGCCCTCCGCGGAGGCGTCGACGGCAACCACCCCGAGTGGCGTGTCACCCCGGCGCAGCACCGCGGCCGGTCGGCCGTTGGCGGTGATCCACAGCACGTCCACGCCGTCCCAGTACCAGCTCGAGAACGCCGCGATGAACTTCGCCACCCGAGACGCGCCGGCCACCACCTTGCGGGCGATGTGCTTGGCGCCGTTGCCGTCGGAGACGCTCGCGACGTCGGCGGCGAACAGCTTCTCCAGCGCCGCGAGATCGCCGGAGCGGGCGGCCTCGAGGAAGGTCGCCAGCAGCTGGCGCTGCGCTGTCTCCGGCACCGGGACCTTCCGCTCGCCGGCCACGTGCTTGCGGGCCCGGCTGACCTGCTGGCGTACGGCTGGCTCGGTGGACTGCAGGATGTCGGCGATCTGCGAGTACGGGTAGTCGAACGCCTCCCGCAGCACGTACGCCGCCCGCTCCTGCGGGGTGAGCCGTTCCATCAGCATGAGCACGGCCAGCTCCAGCGCCTCTCCCCGCTCCGCCCCCAGGAACGGATCGGCGCTGGTGTCGACCGGCTCGGGCAGCCACGGCCCGATATAGGTCTCGCGCCGGGCCCGCGCCGACTGCAGCTCGTTGATGGCGAGCCGGGTCGTGGTCGTCGCCAGGAAGGCACCCGGATTGTTCACCACGCTGCGGTCGGTGCCCTGCCAGCGCAACCAGACGTCCTGCACCAGATCCTCGGCCTCGCTGGCGCTGCCGAGCATGCGGTAGGCGATCCCGAACAGGCGCGGCCGCACGCCCATGAAGATCGACGCTGCCTCGTCGAGATCCCCCATCGCCAGCCCCCCCAGGTCGGTCGCGACACCAGGCTAACCCGCTGTCACAGATCCCGACCCTGCCCGGTCTCGGCTGTCGAAGGCAACCGAGAGTTATGGAGGGCACATGAAAAACCACGTTCTGGAGCCGGCGGCACAGGAGATCGCCGACGCCACGAGCAAACCCCCTTTCCTGTACGAGATCGGCGTTGACGCCGCCCGCAAGGTGCTCGACGACATCCAGGCGGCGCCCGTCGAGAAGCCGGACGTCGACGAGAAGTGGATCAATGTGGGCTACGTGCCGGTCCGCATCGTCAAGCCGGCCGGCGCCACCGGGCAACTGCCGACCATCCTGTACGTCCACGGTGGCGGCTGGATCCTCGGCAACGCCGGCACCCACGATCGGCTGGTCCGCGAGCTCGCGGTCGGCGTGCAGGCCGCGGTCGTCTTCGTCGAATACGACCGCTCACCCGAGGCCCGCTACCCGGTCGCCATCGAACAGGCCTACGCCACCGCGCAGTGGATCACCAAGGAAGGCTCGACCGAAGGGCTTGACGCCACCCGGCTCGCCATCGCCGGGGACTCGGTCGGCGGGAACATGACCGCGGCGCTCACCATCCTCGCCAAGCAGCGCGGCGACGTCACCTTCGTGCACCAGTCGATGTATTACCCGGTCACCGACGCCGGTCAGGACACCGGCAGCTACCGGGAGTTCGCGGACGGGCCCTACTTGCCGGCCAAGAGCATGGCGTGGTTCTGGGACGCCTACCTGCCCGAGGTCGAGAAGCGCTCCGAGATCACCGCGTCACCGCTGCGGGCCACCCTCGACGACCTCGCCGGGCTGCCGGAGGCGTTCGTTCTCGTCGACGAGAACGACGTGCTGCGCGACGAGGGCGAGGCCTACGCCCGCAAACTCACCGCGGCCGGCGTCCGCACCACGAGTGCGCGCTACAACGGCACATTGCACGACTTCATGATGCTCAACCCGGTCCGCGGCACCGCCGCCGCGACCGCCGCGATCGAGCAGGCCATCCATGTCCTGCGCAAAGCCCTGACCGCAAAGCCCTGACCCGAAAGGCAGAGATCAATGGCTACTGTTCTGCTCGTCCACGGCGCGTTCGCCGAATCGGCCAGCTGGAACGGCGTCGCCGAGCGCCTGACCGCCGCCGGCCACGACGTCGTCGCTGTGGCCAATCCGCTGCGTTCGCTACAGGCCGCGCTGATGTACGCGACGCAACGTCCCATCACCCAGGCGGCGCTGTCCACCGGCCTACCCACCGACCAGCCGGCCTGGAAGTCAATCCCGTCCTGGTTCGTCTTCAGCGATCAGGACCTCAACATCCCGGTCGCCCTGCACCGCTTCCTGGCCGAACGCGCAGGCGCCCGCGGCGTACGCGAAATCGCCGGCGCCTCCCACGCACTGAGCGTCTCCCAGCCGACTGCGGTCGCCGAGACGATCCTCGAGGCCGCCAAGTAGATCCGCGCCACGTCACCCTCGCCACCGCCGCCCAACTGTTCCTCACCCAGCTCCGGCTAACCGACCCAAAAGCAACAGGGCAGCCCTGAGCCTCTACGCCGTCCTGCGGCACCTGCAATACCAACTCGGCACCTGGCTCGGGTTCTGCCCACACTGCCACCAACCCGCACCAACCTAACAAAGTCCTACTAGCGCCTCGCTGAACTCGCACTTTCCTAACCCTCAGCACCGTACGAGTTCAGCGGGGTCGTCGCTGACTTCACCGGCTGAGTGACACGGTCGACTTCCGGTCCGCGATCTCCGCGGACGGGGACTCGCTTCGTGTCCGTTTTGAGGGTTCGAGACGGAATTCGGTGACGGCTATTCGTCGCCGGGGTGCTCGATACGCGGCCTGCGTAGCCGCATCCCGATGGCACGGACGTTGCCTGGGTCGGGCGGCGGGAGATGCGCCTGCGGTGGCGGCGGTGGAAAGCGTTTCAACCGGCGCCGGCGTAGCGCGATCCGTATCCATATCGTGCCGGCCACGATCAGGCTGCTCCAGTAGAGCGTTGCGAGTACCGGCAACCACAGGTAGTTCGAGTTCTTTCCGGTATAGGCCGTCGGTGGTCCCCAGAATGTGTGCCGCGTCGTGACTATGAACGCGGGCACGTTGCTGCCCGCCGGTGTGCTGGCCGGTAGCCCGTCCAGTTTCGTCGATCGGATCACCACCCGTCCGTCGTGGCTGCGGAACTCACCGTGCCAATAGCCGGTCTTCCCGGATCGGTACTCGTCCAGCCGGAAGGTGCCGGTGATTCCGTGGCTGAACTTGGCGCGCAGAGCCGGCGCCAGATCCTGGATCCTCGTGGGCAGGCAGATCAGCCCGAACACGCCGAGAATCGCCGCTATCAGGGCGACGGTCCCGATCGTGTCCCGGCGGGACGGCGGTGCATCGGCCTTGTCGGACATCGACATCGATGCTAGCGGCGCCGCGCCAACGAGCAGCGAGCAGCGAGATCGCCCTCGGGTCCGACATCGTCGGTGACGCGCCCCCCGGCCGGTCCGCTGACGACGAGCAGCGTGAACCACCCGCCGCCTCAACCTCGAACTCAGCCATGATCTCAAATGGCGGGCTGTCGTACTAACCGTTGCCAGTCCGCAAATCCCCGAGCGGCCTCCACGGCGAGGTCGCCACCGGTCCGCCCGGGTCGACGCGTGCGAATTGTCGAAGATCGGCAGGCGAGTAGGCGCGAAGGAATTCCTCGGCCGATGCGTAGTCCCCGCAGGCGAGGTCCTTGATTACTGTCAGCAGTCGATGTTCTCGGCGAGTCGCTGCGAACGCCATGTCCGCGGCCACGACGAACTCAGCTCCGCCGCCGCGCGCCTCGCCGGCGAGCTTGACGATGGTCACCTGAGGCTGGTGGCGTAGCTGCTCCCCGACGGCGGCCGGGTCAGTGCGCCCAATTCAATGAGAGCCGCCGGTCGCCCGGACCGTTCTGGCGGCCACGGTCATTCGTTCGCCTTGGGCGCCGAACAGCAGAAGCGCCTCGATCGGCTGGTGGTCGACCGGGCCCATGCCGTGCGGCACGCTCGTGTCGAACTCAACCGTTTCGTCGACCGACAGCACCAGTTCGCGATCCCCCAGCACGACCCGGAGCCGGCCGACGAGCACGCTGAGCACGAGAAAACCCTCGTGTCGGCACAGTTCCGGCTCCGGCAGCACAGCCGGCGCCCTATAGATCATCTTGTACGCCTGGAGTCCACCAGGCCGGCTGCTCAGCTGAATGTACGTCGCGCCGTGCCGCTCAAATTTGGGCAGCTCGACGTGCCTGGCATGCGCGGACGGGTCGACCAGGACGTCCAGGGTCACCCCGTAGAAATGCGCCAACGGCAGCAACTGGGCAAGCGTCGGCCTCCGATGCCCGGTCTCCAGCCGCGAGAGCGCGCTGATCGAGACGCCGGTACTCATCGCCAGCTCACTCAAGGAGATCGATCGCGCGCGGCGCAACGACCGGAGGCGGCCTCCGACAGCAGCAAGAACGAGATCCTCGGAAGTCACCCGGCGATCTTGCCAATCGGCAAAGAACTTTGCAACGCACCCAGCCGCTCGTGCAGCCTCGACGCCGCCGCCCGCGCCGTGCGGTCGGGCGTGTCCACTACGAGCAACCGTGCGACACGAGCAGGCATTTTCACGCGGCGGCCAGTAGGCGCGTCGTCGCCCGGCGAAAGGCTTTTGCGATGAACGAGATCCGCGTCATCATCACCGTTCTCATGTGCGTCTTCCTGTTCGCTATCGGCCCGCTGCGCGTAGCCGCCATCCCGATCGCGCGGCAAGACGCGGCCAAATTCGGCATACCCCTGCCCTACTATCGTGCCTTCGGCGCCGTCGAGATTGCCGGCGGGATCGGCCTGCTGATCGGGCTGGCCCACCGGCCCGTCGGCGCAGCCGCCGCGGTGAGTCTCGCGATCCTCGGCATGGGCGCGGTCTACGTCCACGTCCGCGCCGGCGAACCACCGGCCAAAGTGGTACTCGTATGCCTCACCACCGCAGCAACAACGTTTCTCGCCGTAGCGAGCATCTGGCCGTGATCCGCTGCCCCCCCGGCGCCCCGCGCTGAATGAGGCATGTTTGGCCGCCGCTGGCGCGGGAAACCGCCATGCATGCAGATGATGATCCGGCTGGAAGAGGCCCGCTCGCTCGACCCGGTCAGCGACAAACTGCAGGCGATGGTGCAGGGCGTCGCCAAGCCGCAGCGCCTGCGCGACCTGCTGCATGGCACCTGGCTCGGCCACGCGCTGCACCCGGCGCTCGTCCAGGTGCCGGTCAGCTCGTTCGTCTCGGCGGCGATCCTCGACCTGCTGCCCGGCCGGAGCCGGGCGGCCACCACGCTGATCGCGGTGGGCGTGGCCGGTGTGGTGCCGGCGGCGGCGGGTTTGCTCGACTGGTCACAGATGACCAGGGACCGGCGCCGGGTCGGCCTGGTGCACGCGGGTGCCAACGCGGCGGCGGCCGGCCTTTATGTTGCCTCGCTGGTCGCCCGGCTGCGCGGGCGGACCACGCGCGGCAAGGCGTTCGGCTTCGCCGGCCTTTCGGTGGCCGGGCTGGGTGCCTATCTCGGCGGCCACCTTGCGTACGCGCAGAGCGGTGGCGTCAACCAGGCCGCATCGGAGATCGTCCGGGTGCCGCCGGAGTGGACGGAGGTCGGGTCGCTCGCTTCGCTGCCGGACGGGCGCCCGGCCGTGCGTACAGCCGGTGACGTGCCGATTCTGGTCTTCCGTCGCGGCGATCAGGTGTCGGCGTTGATAGAGCGGTGCGGGCACGAGACCGGCCCGCTCGGGGAGGGCGAGGTGACCGGCTCGGGCGCCGACGCCTGCGTGGTTTGCCCCTGGCACGGCAGCGTATTCCGCCTGGCAGACGGCAGCGTGCGGCACGGCCCGGCGGCCAGCGACCAGCCGCTGCTGCGCTCCCGAGTCCGGGCGGGCATCGTCGAGGTATGCCAGCCGTGACCGGCGGCGCCGCGTCGGTGAACGGACGGGCGTAGGGCAGCAGGGTCGGCTTGGGCTGGTCGTAGTTCACCGAGCTGGTGGCGGACGTGAGACGGCTATCGGGGCACGGCCGCCCCGAAAGCCCCACCCGTCACGGTCGTCGGGAGGCAAGCGCCCGGACGCGCATGCCCGACGGTTTTGCCGAACAGGTGCGGAGACCGGATGCCTCGAATGAGGGGGTCGGAGGACCCCGGAAAAGGGACGTGCTTCCGTCCAATATCGACGGTGAACCCCGATATAGCATGTTGCCGCCCCGCCGGTCCCGCCCCGCCGAATCGGCAAGTCACCAGGGGTCCTTAACCCCGAGGAAGCATCTGTATGAATCACTTCCGGAAGCCGGGTATTAAACCTCGACACGGAATCCTGCCGGTAGCCATCGTGCCGACGCGCGCGAACTGGCCGCCGACTACTCCGGCAAGCTCGCAGACGTATGGACCACCGCGCTACACGGCTTCTCGGTACGCATGTCCGCGGCCGACGCCGAGCGGCTCGCGCGAGACGCCCGCGTCGCGTCGGTTCGGCCGGACCTGGTGGTCGCCACCACCGAAACCCAGGACGGCCCCTCCTGGAACCTGGACCGGGTCGACCAGCCGGGCCGCCCCCTGAGCGGCACCTACGACTACGACAACGGCGGCTCCGGCGCGCATATCTATGTGTTGGACACCGGTGCGCGCACCACCCAAGCCGAGTTCGCCGGCCGGATCGGCAACGGCCCTCCCGGCACCGACAACTACGACTGCGGCGGCCACGGGACCGCGGTGGCCAGCGTGGCCGCCGGCACGGTCTACGGTGTTGCGAAGAAGGCGACCGTGCACCCGATCCGGGTGATCGGCTGCGACGGCATCGGCGCGGCCGCGGACGTGCTGACCGCGATCGACTGGGTCACCGGCAGCGCACCGCGTCCCGCCGTGGTGAACATGAGCTGGCAAACCGGCCCGCAGGAAGAACTGGACAACGCGATCCGCGCGTCGATCACGGCCGGCGTGACCTACGTTATCGCGGCCGGGAACGACAACAACGGTGGCTGCGCGACCTCTCCGCAGCGAGTTTCCGAGGCGATA
>Ga0307512_10003135_pt1 | contig 19675 bp, 24 predicted proteins | sample 14_EM_MG_FD_200267 | JGI IMG/M metagenome (GOLD analysis project Ga0307512, IMG submission 200267) | Populus trichocarpa ectomycorrhiza microbial communities from riparian zone in the Pacific Northwest, United States - 14_EM | ecosystem: Host-associated > Plants > Roots > Unclassified | place... | reverse complement strand
CAGAATTGCGCTCATCTTCTCGAGGAAACGAACGTACTGACGTAGGTGTAAGAGCGATTGCCTTGGTCCGCGGGGAACAGCACATGGCGTGCCGTAACGCCGTAGAGATCATCACCGACTCGGAAATGGAAGCCTAACGTCCCTTGCATGTGCAGCGTCTTCAAGCCGGCGATGGGCAGGCTAAGTGCGGTGGTGACCCAATCTATGACGTCCTTGAGGGGATGGAGATCATTGACGGGTGCCAACAGTTCGGGACCAGTGAGAGGCTGGGCCACCGATTCACGATACGCCACGTCGATGTCGTGAATGTCGTGTTGCTCGAGGAGTTGGAGGATGTCCTGAGAGGACTCGAACGCGGCGTCGCCGTTGGTACTGTCTGGCAGCACTCCGACCCAGATCGTGACGCGACTGGTAACTGTCTCTCTGCCGCCGTCCGTGTTCTGCTCGTCCCACCTGAAGCGGGCGAGGTCGACGGAGGTATGCTGGATCTCTCGATTGACGAGGAGTTTAACAACCTTGGAACGAATGTCAGTCCGCAGAATGCTACGCTTCGAGAATGTCACGAACCTCCTCACGAATAGTTGCCCAAAGGTCGTCCTGGCCCAGTTTGTTGAGGCCGTAGACGCCGAGAAGCTGCATAACGCGAGGGTTGTGCTCTGGCCCAGTAGGCGGCGTAAAGACATCGGTAGACGTCCTAAAGACGAGCTTGGGGCCAAGGTGTCTGTTGCCGCGGAGACCGAAGTAATAAAGGTGCTTCTCGAGCTTGGGGACTTCATGTGAGGACTCGACGAAAGTCATGCTGGAGGAATCGTCGTCCTGCCAGAGCCTGATACGCTCGGAGGAGTCGGTGGACCTGGAGCTGGACGAAAGACGCTTGAACTGCGCATCGCACTCTTTGTCGAAGGCCGGGGAATGAACGTGCTCATCCCAATTATCGACTAGAAGGGTATACGAGCGGGTCAGTATAGAAGAAAGCCAGTAAAACGTAAAAAGAACTCGCTTGATAGTTTTTTCAGACATTACGAGACGAGAGAATTTGACTGAGGAAGTCCGTTGAGCGAGTTGAGCGAGTTGGGAGAGTTAGGAGAGTGTCGTATGGCGGAAAGAAAAAGTGAAGACCCCCTATAGTCCACAAACAGGTTTAACGGTAGGCACGCGGTTCCAAGACACGGTTGCTCAGAGTGCGTTCGGGAACTCAGGCCTCAGGGCTTCGGAACGGTCCGAACGGGACACTTTCGACCACACGATGGCCTCGGCACGGTTGAAAGCCTGACATGTTCAACCATCCACCACTCCCAACCCTCGCTTTCTCCCTCCTCGCCTTTCCCCTCAAGTCTCCTCTCGTCTCGCCCCACCCCAAATCCACCTGCTAAAGACACCCGGATCGTCCACCCTCATCGCCTCGAGCTGTCAAGCCCTCACTTGGGACTACATATCGCCGGAGTCGTATCTTATGGATTATAGGACTACAGTAGTGTTCTCCTTTCGTACGTTTTCTTGTCTCTCCTTATCTCGGAACTCCCGCTCTCCCTTTTTAGTTCTCCCTTTCCTACTTAGCCATCGGACACGGGACACCACCGCTCCCTCTACTCGCGTAGCGTACGTGTATGTAACCCTGTCGCCTGGCCCTGGCCGGGGGGCATCGTCGAACCCATGCAATCTAGACCACTCTTCCCCCTTCTCACTCGCGTGCCATCGCCTCAAGACTCTTGTTACGTCCGTTACGATTCTCCTTTCGCGTTCTCGGCCTCTCGGGAACGCGACCTCTCCTTCTCCCCCTTGCGCCTTCTCTTTCCCTTCGGGATCGCACACCCACCTTGGACCTCGGGGCTACCCTTCGAACTCACCAGCGTGGGCTTACCACCTGCGCTACACTCTGAATCAAGGCTGTGTTCTCTTCTCCGGACACGCAAACTTTTACAATATTGACCTTCGTTGTACATTGGTTTTACAAAATTTCCAGAATACTCCAGCTCACTACCCCAAGACATGAACGTCAAAAGACGACCCCCAAACCTCGGAGTCTTGGTCGCTCTGTAAAAAAGAAAATTTCAATACAGTAACGACGTAACAATACGAAACATACCTTGAATCCCAGAATCCGCTGGTCGTCAATCATAACACCGTTATAGTGATATTCATCCTGGGTCACAACCTCGACATAGGGTAACGACGACCGCACGTCCTCTTTGAATATAGAGCCTGCGTCGAGCACGCTATCCTCCACGTTAAGGGTCATCCGATTTCCATTCGGAAGCTGCTTGCTCCAGTTTCCCTCCTTCAACTGCCCACTCGCAGATGCAAGCGCGCGAGCGGCGCGCACAGCATACGGATTAAAGTCTCGCACGATGATTGGTGTCGGCATCCTATCCTCTAACATGACTGCACGCTGACCAGCCGTCGTCTCTATTCCATGAATTGACATGGGGTTGCCCATGAACAAACGTGTCGCAGAGGGGCCCCATACAGACCATGGCACCTCTACGACCGCAGGCGTGGGCTCGGGGAGGGAACAAAACGGCACACGTGTGCGGTGCGCCGCAGGGATGTGAGCAAGAAGAGCACGACGGTGCACGATGAGTATAATCCAATCCCTCCGAGTCCCATAGAAGTAGTTGTAGGAGATATTGAAAATAACAATCGCATCCTCCGCCTTGTCACGGAACGGTCGACCGGACGGCGGTGGGACGGCAACGGGACCCGAACCGGTTGGTTTTGGTTCTGCGCGGCAGTAGAAATAGTAGAGTGAGGTGTTCTGACTGAGCGGAGGAAGGTGGAACACGCATAGAGGCACGAAGCCAGGAGCACCATCTCTATCGATCACGACTTTCACTAATTCAAGGGTATTTTGGATCAAGTTGGGAATTACAAGGATGTCTTGCGAGAGGTGACTGAAATGCTTGTAGGTTCCATTTTCGGGAGACCTAATCTGAACATAAAGTATCAGCGGACGAATTTGCAGTAACCCCGAAACACCCACACAATGCGTCAGGCCAGTTTTCCAGCGCACCAGAAAGAATATGTCCTGGTTCCCACTCCCTTCAAAAAACGTGATCAAAAGGATGAGGAAGTCCCCAATAATTTTAATCTCGGAACTCCGTCTGCCAAGGGGTAGAAACTTCTTGTCGATAAAAATGATGTGTTGCTCGGCGAGAGGATGAGGCTGGCCGGTTGAGAAACTCAATAACCGCAATTCCAAGATCGCATCCCGCTCAGATCGATGATGCACGTCCTCTTTACTTATATAAAGTCAAACTTGGTATGAACAAGAAGAACAGGAAACACTCACACCGTCAGAGCCGCTATCAGATCGTGCTCATGCACCGCGAGGTCAGCCTCCAAGATCTCTAAGATCTCTGTTTCAAGGCTGTACCCCTCCCAGTCCAATTTTTGGTCCCGCGCGTCCGACAGCGAAGGAAGAGTGATGTGGTAGTGTCCGAGAGTGGGTAGGCGGTGGTCAAGTGCTGTGCCAAGTAAGAGCGCTCCACCAGTGAAGCTCCAGTGACCAGTCGGATTGAAAGGGATGGGGACGTTGACGGATCTATGGAAATCAAGCATCGCCCATGCTTCCTCCCGATTCTCGAGAATAAGTAGACGTTCGGGATAATGTAAACCCGGATTCATGTCGTCGCTTACTGCGCTGCGTTCCATCTGAATGAGATAGCGGAAGGTAGAGCTACTGCACAGGTCATACAGTATGCGACACGTGCGCCTGCATGATATAATATCGAGGGGAGAGAGACATAGAAGGATGCGAGTCACGAGCTCAGGAGGAATGTGAAGTAAAGAAATCGGTTGTGGGGTCTGGGGAGCATCGTTGGGAAATACTGCAGCTTTGTGCGAGGATATGGTGTTTTGGGAGGAGTGTCCGCCGTGCCCACTCATCATGATGTTGGTTCAAACGAACGAGCCCCAGTGGGCCGTCTTCGTCACCTTGTAGGCTTTCTGGATTTAGGGCCAACCACTTGCTAGTATGATGATGAGGGTCGACGTTTTCGGATGTAACTTTGAATTAGTACGTGTCTGTTAATACCTCGAATGAAAGTTGTGCTACACACCATATGTTACAAATCCTCTCTGATCGCGAAGGCAGAAGTCCCAGACCTAAACCCAAGTTATCTGCTAGGGACACCGTCTGCAAGCTCCTGAACCCTCTACCCAGAGAAACGTCCTAGCATATGGTGCCATGCGGCCATCTCAGGCTGTGCGATCACGTGGGAAATGGATTTGTGATTTGTTGGAGAGCTTGCTATAAAAGGTAGTCAATTCCCATCCCAGTAGCCACTTTCCCACTCCAGGGTATCGTGAAACGACTTCAAGTTGGAAATGCCGGGAGATCCAGCCTCATCGTGGTACACCGTACACATTCTCACTACTAAACAGGTCTCGCTTGTGCGAACCCCCACGTATTTTGGGTGCCGTTCCTTTTGTGTTCTTGTATATGTTCCAGACTTCCAGTCACGGTTATGGTCGTCCCTCCTTTCATGACCTCTTGTTGGTACGTAAGTCATCATTAATGGGCTCGTTGTCGTTCTCGCTGTTCCAAATCTCGTGCGAGCGATAATGCCCAATTATCTCTAGTCCGCTCATCTAAAGGACACACCCTTACTGTCTCCTGAGAGTGATCACGATAGTGGGCCACTCGTTGGCGACGGTTCGCAAATCGCAACCGATCATTTTGATGAGCGTAGGAAAAAAAGGCAGTTGGGTAGCTTCTCCAGATGCCAGTGAAACTCCTACTGTAAACACGACTATTGTGGTTTCTCTGGATGAATCAATCTTACTTGACCCATGCGAAAGTCACGTCCACGCGCTATCGGGCGAATCTTTCATTGAATCATTGGGTCACCGTTTGACCATGGCTTCACCGGCAGCGTGGACTCGGATGCAGCGTAGCCACGACACGGGAAGGTGTGCGCGTGCCTCTGAACCAAGGTCGCATTCACCTCTCCCTGGCCTGCATGGACTCCACAACTCTAAAATCCATTGTACATTGCTTTACAAATTTTCCAGATATCTCAGTGCGCTACCCCAAGACATGGACATCAAAATACGAGCCCCCGATTGCGTCGTCTTCGCTACTCTGAAAAAAAAAAAAAAAAAAGTTCAATACAACAAATGCACAGCTCAACGATGTAAAGATTCGAAGCGCACCTTGAAACCCAGAATCCTCTCGTCATCAATCATAGCGCCCGCATAGTGATATACACGCCGGGTCACGATCTCGACATAGGGCAACGACGACCGCACGTCCTCTTTGAATATAGAGCCCGCAGGGAGCACGCTATCCTCCACTTGAAGGGTCATCCTGTTTCCATTCGGAAGCTGCTTGCTCCAGTTTCTCTGCTGCGACAGCCCGCTCGCAGAGGCAAGCGCGCGAGCGGCGCGCACAGCGTATGGATTGAAGTCTCGTACTATGATTGGCGTCGGTATCCGACCCTCCAACATGACCGCACGCTGGCCTGCCGTCGTTGCCATCCAATGCATTGGCGTGATGTTGCCCACGAAGATCCGCGTTGCAGGGGGGCCCCATGCAGACCAAGGTACCTCCACGACAGCGGGTGTGGGTTCGGGGAGTGAACAGAAGGGTGTCGATACGTGGTGTGCCAAAGGGATATGAGCCAAAAGTGCACGGCGGTGCACAATCAATGTGAGGCAGCCCATCACAACCTCAGAGAAGTGGGAGTGAGACATATTGAAGATAATAATGGCATCCTCCGCCTTGTCACGGAATGGTCGATAAGATGGGGACCGGATGGCAACGGGACCTGAGCTGGTTTGGTTTGGTTCTGAGCGACAGTGGAGAAAATTGATTGACGCATCTAGAGTCAGCGGAGGAAGGTCGAGCACGCATAGAAGCATGACACGGGGCATATCATCATTATCTATCACGATCTTGACTACTTCAAGAGTATTCTGAATCAAGTTGGGAATCACGAGGGTGTCTTGCGAGAGGTGACTGAAACTTGCGTAAAATCCCTTTTCGGGAGACCCAAGCTAAGTACAAGTATTAGCGATGGCGGTCCAATTTGCTGTAAACCCAAAACACTCACACGATGTGGCAGGCCCATTTTCCATTGCACCAGAAAGAATATGTCCTGGTTACCGCTTCGTCCTAAAAACGTAATCAAAAAGATGACGAAGTCCCCGACAATTTCAATTTTGATGTTGCGTCTGCCATGGGGCAGGACCATCTTGTCGATGAAGATGGTAGATTTCTCGACAAGGGGATGAGGCTGGCCAGTCGAAAAACTCAACAACCGCAATTCTAAGATTGAATTCCTCTTAGATGGACGACGCAAATCCTTTCTACTTCTCTAAAGTTGGACTCGGGACAGATAAAAAGAGTAGGGAAAACTCACACCGTCAGAGCTGCTATTAGATCATGCTCGTGCACCGCGAGTCCAACATCTAAGATCTCTGTTTCAAGGTTATACGCCTTCCAATCCAGCTTTTGATCCTGCGCTTCAGACAGCGATGGAAGAGTGACGTAGGAGTGCGCGACAGTGGGTTGGCGGCTCCTTGCGTCGGGCGCCGTGCCGAGTAACAGCGCTCCACCAGTAAATTCGTGTTGTGTGGTCGGAATGAATGGAATGAGAATGCCAACGGACCTACGAAACTCAAGCATCGTCCATGCTTCTTCCCGCCTCTCGAGAATACGAAGACGTTCGGGATAAGATAAACCTGGACTCAAGTCGTCGCATACTGCGCAGCGTTCCATCTGAACAACATAACGCAAGATGGAGTCACTGCACAGATTACACAACATGCGACAAGTGCGCCCGCATGATATGATGTCGAGGGGGGAGAGATATAGAAGGATGCGTGTCATGAGTTCTGGAGGGAAGTGAAGCAACGACATCGGTCGTAGGGTCTATTGGGCAGTGACGGAAATCATTTGACGCCGTGTGGTGTTCTGAGCTGTGAGAAATCGATTCTCTATTGTCAAGAAGTCTGCCTATACTATACAGAGCAGTCAAATCACGTCAGGGACAAAGTTTGACAAATTTGACATCATCCGGCCTCGGAAGTCAAGTCATTAACTCAGGTTCACGTGGGCGTTACTTTACGTAATCAGGTCACGTTCCTGTGGTCTCCCAGTTTGGCATCTCTTGGCATTTTTGGTTCTCAGGTGCCGCAGATTCTCCCCGTTCCCGTCTCACTCGTGGACCAAGATCATTTCTGGCTGGCATGGCTTCAACCGCAAACTCGACAAAACCGACATCTCATGGCTTTCTTCATCCACTCTTATCCTAACTCATCCTCCCATTCAGCCTGAATCAATGACCTCGCTGCCAAACATGTCCTCCCCACTCGGTATTGCACCCCGACTGAGCTCAACTCGTTGCGGCGGTCGGTGGAGACTCCTGAGGAACGAGTGATAGTGATCCTTACTGCGTTCTACCACAGTGTGTCCCAACCGGCTTCATAAAACGCGTTTCATACTAAACCTTCACTAGTATCTCCATATTCATAGACCGTCTCGAGGCAAGAATACCTCCTGGGCATCACCTACGATTGCGTCGGTGCCATCGACCTCTTGTGCGGCATCGCAACTTTGCTGCTTATGTGAATGGCTCCGCTCTCACCCAATGGAACTTCGTAATATCCAATGGTCGGGGATGGCCATGACCCTTCAACTGACCACGCGGCCCAGTGGCTGCAGTATTAGCTGGTCCCATTATTCAGCGACGAGTACTTCAACGACAAGGTGCTCATCGTCCTTAGTTTCGACAAGAACGAATCGTATGCCGAAAACAACTGTATCTTGGCGATGCTACTTGGAGGTGCGGTTCCTGACAGCGCGCGGTACATTCCAACGACTCGACGTCCTACACGCATTACTCCGCCCTCTCCATTGTTGAGTCAAACTGGGGACCCCGGTCGCTCTCGTATGGATACCAACGAGTGCGTGTTCCGCTGCTCCCTCCCTTCCCTCTCTCGATTCACATGTCGCCACGTCCCACAGAACCCTCTCAGACCTCTGTTCCTTCATCACCGATGCAATTGGTTGCACAAACACGAACATTTCCATCTCCAGCTGCGATGATCCTACAAACACGACCGAGACAATACCCGGCCGCTCACCCCGGCGCCATACGTTGCCTCACCGTGCAGAACACGTCCACCGTCGGTACAGGCGGTGGACCGGGATTCGCCGCATCCAGCTTGAATACCAGCCCCACCGCAGCGGTCGCACCGGTTCTGGTCAACCTCACGGCACCGAGAAAGACCGCTTCCTGAGTGGGACCGCGCGAGGGCCGAACGCGGTGCCGTCGAACAGCAGTAGCGGGAATAGCAGTGGCCAGCGTGGAAATTACGATGGACGTGAAGGAGGAAAACGTTCGTAATGCCGTATTCAACGCGATTCTCGTCGGTTTTGTGGCGCGCCCCTAGCTTATGCGGACGGACCATGACCTTTTTTTCTTTCTTTGTTGCGTTAGGGTGTAACACAGGAATTCATGGATGGTCGGCAATAGCAGTATGTATGACTATGTTGTCTACCTTTTTGTTGCGATAGATAACATCGGAAAATACTGCAGTTTGGTTGCTCCTCTAGCTGGAGATATAATTCTTGGATGACGCGCCTGTTTGTACCCACCTCGTTTGATTGAGGAATCCGTTGGCTCGCTCCGGTCTGGCATGGAACGTACTCGTATCCACTATCAATCTGAATTCTCTTTGCTGAGTTTTAGTACCTTTGGACTATGTCCCGCATACAGCATGGATACAGTGTATTAGTATCATGATGACGAGGCAATATGTGCCTTTGCCCCTAAATTAAGGTCGCGTTCTACTCGAGTGAACTCCACAAGTTTAGGATTCAGCGTACAGTGGTTCTACAAATTCCCAGAATATCCCAGTACGCTACCCCAAGACGTGAACGTCGAAAAATGATAGATGAGGCTCCTCTTCTTGCCTTGTCTGTAAAAGATAGCAGGTCAATACAACAGTCAACGACGTAAAGATCTGAAGCGTACCCTGAAACCCAGAATCCTTTCATCATCCATCATAACACCATCATACTGATATTCATCCTGGGTGACAACCTCGACATAGGGCAATGACGAGCAAACATCTTCTTTGAATATTGAACCCGCAGCGAGCACGCTGTCCTCCACTTTAAGGAACATCCTATTTCCATTTGGAAGCTGCTTGCTCCAGTTCCCTTGTGACGACTGCCCACTTGCAGATGCCAGTGCGCGAGCGGCGCGCACAGCATACGGATTAAAGTCTCGCACGATGATTGGTGTCGGCATACGATCCTCCAACGTGATCGCCCGCTGGCCAGCCGTCGTCTCTATGTAGCACATTGGCGTGGGGTTCCACATGAACAAGCGCGTCGCAGGGGGGCCCCAAACAGACCATGGCACCTCCACGAGCGCAGGCGTGGGCTCGGGGGTGGAACAGAACGGCGCACATGCTCTGTGTGCCGCGGGGATATGAGCAAGAAGCGCACGGCGGTGCACAATAAGTGTGAGCCAATCCATCTGCATCCTAAAGGAGTGGTTATAGGCCGTGTGGAAAATAACGATCGCATCCTCCGCCTTGTCATGGAACGGTCGATCGGATCGGGATGGGACGACAAGACGTCCTGAACTAGTTGGCTTTGGTTCTGCGTGACAGCAGATGTAGGAGAGTGAGGTGTTTTGAATGAGGGGAGGAAGGTGGAGCACGCATAGAAGAACGAGGCGGGGTTTATCATCATTATCGATCACAATCTTGGCTAATTCTAACGCATTATCGATCAAATTGGGAATCACGAGGGTGTCTTGCGTGAGGTGACTGAAATGTCGGTAAGTTCCCTTTTTGGGGGACTGGAGCTGAACATAAAGTATCAGCGATGGCAGACGAATCTAAAGTAACCCCGGAACACTCACACAATGCGTCTGGCCCGTTTTCCAGCGCACAAGTAAGAATATGTCGTGGTTCGTACTCCATCCTATAAACGAAACCAAAAGGACGAGGAAGTCCCCAATAATTTCAATCTCTGCGTCCCATAAGTTAAGGGGCAGAATCTTCTTGTCGATGAAGATGACGGGTTGCTCGGCAAGTGGATGGGGCTGGCCAGTTGAAAAACTCAATAACCGCAGTTCCAAAATCGCATTCCTCTCAGATGGATCATGCACACGATCCTCTTTGCTTCTCTAAAATCAACCCTGGGACGGAAAAGAAGAATAAGAAACACTCACACTGTCAGAGCTGCTACCATATCGTACTCGTGTACCGCGAGTTCAATCTGTAAGACCCCGGCTTCAAAGCTATGCCCCTTCCACTCGATTTTTTGATCCTGTGCACCAGATAGTGACGGAAGAGTGACGTGGGAGTACCCCACAGTGTCTTGGTGGCTCTCACGGTCGAGAGCAGTGCCGAGTAAGAGCGCTCCACCAGTGAAGCTCCAGTGATTGGACGGATTGAATGGAATGGGGATGTTGACGGATCTATGGAAATTAAGCATCGCCCATGCCTCCTCCCGCTTCTCGAGAATACGAAGACGTTCGGGATAATGTAAACCCGGACTCATGTCGTCGCTCACTGCGCTGCGTTCCATCTGAACGAGATAGCGGAAGGTAGAGTCACTGCACAGGTCATACAGTATGCGACACGTGCGCAGGCATGATATTATGTCGAGGGGAGAGAGATACAGAAGGACGCGAGTCATGAGCTCTGGAGGAATGTCAAGCAAAGAAATTGGTCGTGGTGCCACGCGGGCATCGACAGAAATGACTTGATGCGGTGTGGTGTTCTGAGTTGAATATCCGTGTCCACTCACGTCTGTCCGAACGAGTGAACCTTGTAAGTTCGGGTCATCTTCACTGCCCTTCAAACCTTGTGGGTGAATAACCGAACATTGGGTTGGGTGATGGAAGTCAACGTTTTCAGATACAAGAGATGCTGGTGGGGATTGAGGGGAAACATCTGTTGCAAGCGATGGGGTTAAACAAGGTGATTCAACCACCACTGCCTAAGGGGGCATCACTCACCTGGTTTAAGAGTTACTATAGAAAGCATTGCCACTCTGACGATTTGTGGGTCATCATGTCTGGCAGGAGACAAAGCTTCTTATATGCCTTCTGTGAGAATAAAAGAAATCGCGATCCGAGCGTGCGCTTACGACATAAATCTGTGTGTATCTCCACGTTGGAACCCTGCAGGTGATTTTCTTCTACATCCGGTTGGAAGGTTTCCAGAGGCTATACATGTGAGCAAGACGACACAAGTATCATTGAATGTTTGTTCACATTACTGTCACATATCCCGCTAATCCGGGTCAAGTCAAGATCATGGACAAGAACCATATCGCAATCAGGCGATCGCTGGGAGGTCAAAGTTACCAAGTACAATTGCATGGCTGGGGTCCTGATTACTCACCCCAGCGACATAGTCGAATATAAAGTGAAGAGGGTCCTGATACTTTGGGGGATGATTAATGGCTTAAACTCACTACTGTAAAGAGAGTATTTCACCTTCGGAACAGTGGGAATCGATATAAGCTCCACGCCAGGCCCGGAGTACCAGTCATCCCCATCCGCATCTGTTGAGGGTTGGGCCGCCGCTTTAAGATGTTTCGGAAGTATCCCAAGGGTACGAGCAACACGAAATCCTCGGATAAATATGCATTGATTCTCAGGTAGGTTCTAACAGACAAGAACAATGTTGTCAAAGGCTCGTTGGCTCCTGAAAACAGCACGCTAACGTACCTTCCCACTAGGTCCTTCGTTCAACACTGTGCCCCGAATTCTCCCGGGAGAAACCTGCCAGCTAATTCTACCTTCAAGGCCATGGGTTACTTCGACCCCAAAGGATACCTCTGAATCCAGCTGGTTCTTCAAGAAAGCAACATTAGTCCAAGATCTCGCGCGATCGCAGCCAGTAACTAAGATAAGTTCCTCCATCTGCCCGATTCCAAGTTCAAGCTGCCGGGCAAATGCAAACCATTGATCGATGTGCGCTACCATCCACTTGCCAAAGGCCTCCTGGGCAAGAGTGTCCTGACGTTGAGCCGGTACTGGAAGGGATAATACTGCTCCTCCTCGTCGGCTTTTGCACGAAAATGAGTCCTGCGGGTAGTCATCTGGGCTGCAGAAATATTAGCGTTAAGAAATTTCCAACAATGTATAGCAACCACCCAAAGGCCCGAACGTCTGGTCCAAGAGCTGTCATATCGATCCCAGCTGAATAGTAATGGCCGGAACTGAGCGTGCCATGGATAATATGATCGGACAATTTGGGGATTAGCGGGTCATGGTATTCTGGTACGCCGGACTTGTGGGACGGATGGTCTGCAGAAAGAAGTGCATTGAAAAGTCGGTGGAATCTGCCTCCGCGTATGAAACCGACGTCGCCAACCTCCACAAGATGATACAGCCTTGATGGACTGGGCTCCCACAGGGCATAACCATATGCAGGATACTTGATTGCAAGTTGTTCACGAAAGGTGTCGTAATGGGTCATTGGCAGAGGTGGGGATCAAGAGGAACTGGCTACTGTCGCACGTGAGAAAACGATCACGTGTTCTTGGGGGGAAGTCGGGCGTCGGGACAAGAAGATCCAGCGCCTAGCTTCATATTGCGACTCATGCAGCGTGCTCCTCGCGGGCGGGCCGGGTATCCTGAGTACGTCCCAATCAATTCAGGCTAGTGAGTCATCTGTTCCATCGTCCAACGAGAACTCAAGAAGTAGGTGGGATAATAGTAGTACGGCGGAAATGGCGCAACGAGTTCCGCGAGGGTCGTTGGTGTTCAGGTGTCGTCGTATGTGTCGTTCCTCGCTCACAAATGCGAATGTGGCGCTCCAGGCCAACAAGAAGCGGGCTGACTGTGAGTCGATCAAACCACCTCCCGTATTTAAAAAAAAAATGTTTATTGCATTTTATGGGGGGCTGACCTCTTTCTGAATGTTAGCGCCGTCAAACGGTCAATACCGGTCAATGGTTAAGGAGAAACAAAAGAAATTTCAAAATTCAACTGGCCGGGCCGACTTCACGCAATCGCACTTGATGTTTCCCACTTTGGCATGTCTAGCCATTTCTAGTTTTTGTCGCCACACAGGTTGTCGCACCGCACCACAACGCTCCGTTCTTCCTCAGAGTGCCCTCCAACGAAGGCAGCCTACCGAAGGCTGACATCGTTTCTGGCATGGCTTTAAGCGCTTCATCCAGGTGGGTCTCCGTCCACAATGCGCCATTAATTCCCCCTTCTCATGTGATCACGTCAGATTCGGCTTGGAAACACAGATTCAGGATGGTAGACTGGACTAGACACCAGCACCTCGCAACTTTCTTCATTTACTCTCAACCCGACTTTTCTCCCCGCTCAACCCGAATTCAATTTCCTCGACGCGCAAGGCATTCATCTTACTCATTATTTCGCACTGGTGGAGCCCAATTATATTGCGGTGGTTGTGGAGACCTCTAAGGAATGGGTGATGATGACCTTTACCAGGTTCCACCGACTCGCCGGAGGTGTGTCCCAACGACACTTGCAAAACCCCTCATATATTAACTCTTCCCTAGCATATCCGCCGTTGTGGATCTTTTCAAGAATATGTTTTGGGCGTCTTACCTGGAGAACATGCTCTTTTTGTGGATACAATGGCTTCAAGTGAGTCCAGGTCATATTCATTAACACTGTACTCTTTCTTATGCCATCCACCGCAGGTTCACCTCCAATAATTACGCCAATACCTCCCCGCCTGACTATACCTACTATTGCGCAAGGACAACCCTACGATCATCTACAACCCGGCTGCATGTGCCATCGACGCCTCCTCTCCTGCGCGGTGCTGCAATCTAAATGAATTTTGCTACTCATGTGAAGTTCCGCTCTCCCGCGATAGACCTTCGTGATACACAGTCGATGATGGCCACAATAGTCCGATTGAGCACGCCGCCCAGTAGCCGTAGTACAGGCTCGTCCTCAGTATGGTCCACCAATGAGCCGAACTGGGGCCTCGGGTCTCTCGGCTGTGGTGATACCAACAAGTACGTCTCCCGCTGCTCCTTTCCTCCCGCTCGCTCAACCCGTTTCTCCTCATTCCCCAGGACCTCATCGAACGTCTTCCCTTCGTCGCCAACGCCACAGGTCATATAAACACGAACTTTGCGGCTCCGATAACCTCACGAACGCGACCAGCACGATCCATGGCCCGCTCAACCACGGCTATATGTGCTCCTCACTGCGCCGACATGTCTGCCGCCAGTGCAGGTGTCAGAGCGGTCTTCGCATCCAGCCTTGGCACCGGCTTCATGGCGGTAATCGGGCTGGCTCCTGTCAATCTCATGGCACAGAATAAGACTATTCCCTGGGTGGCAAGGGCTTGAATGTAATGCTGACGAACAGCAACAGTGGGAGCGGCAAGACTAAAGGCGGGAATGGCACGATGGATGTGAGGGAGGGCATCGTTGGTACTCCTTTATTTGGCAGCGCTTCTGGTTAAGCAGACAGACCGTGGCTTTTTTTTTTTGTTTATGATGTCATCCAGGGCAGCATCGGTGATGGAAGTGTGGGTGATTGTCGTCTACTCTTCTATAGGATTGGTAAAAACAGTGACAAGATGTGGGCGACCCGCGAGTCTTCGGCCGTAAGGATTGGGGTGCGACGAGCAGGAGAACTTGGCTACGAATGGAAAGGTGTCGATCGTGTAGCGAGGATGGTAGAAAACGAAGGGTTGAAGGCAAGCAAGGCGAGAGTGAGCAAGAGGCCCGCAAGGCGGGCTCACGGAGGACGTCACGTGGTGGAAGGTTGCTCAATTCTATTCTGGGGACTCCCAAGCCGGAGATTCACAGACCCGGAATACGCCGGTACGCGGCACGCTACCCCAAGACGTGAACATCAAAGTACCATACCCCATCCGCGTCTTCCGGGTTACTCTGTTAGAAATTGGGCAGTCAATATAACTAATACACTTATCAATGATATGAAGATTAGAAGCATACCATCAAACCCAGAACCCTCTGGTCGTCAATCATTGCTCTCGTATAGTGATATTCATCCTGGGTCACGATCTCGACGTAGGGTAACGATGACCGCACATCCTCTTCGAATATAAAGCCAGCATTGAGCACACTATCATCCACTTGGAGGGTCATCTGGTTTCCATTCGGGAGCTGCATGGTCCAGTTCCCCTGCTGCGACTGCCCACTCACGACCGCCAGTGCACGAGCGGCACGCACAGCATATGGATTAAAGTCTCGCACCATGATCGGCGTCGGCATGATTTCCTCCAACGCGACTACACGCTGGCCAGCCGTCCTCATTATCCAAGCCGTTTCAACGCGCTCCCCCTCGAACCAGCGTGTCGAGGCAGGGCCCCACGAAGACCATGGCACGTGTACGGGTGTGGGCATGGGCTCGGGAGCAGAACAGAAGGGCGCACATGCACGGTGCGCTGCGGGGATATGAGCCAGGAGGGCACGGCGGTGCACGATAAATGTGAGCCAATCCCGCCCAGAGATGTGGTCATAGGCAATATCAACAATAATGATCGCATCCTCTGCCTTATTATGGAATGGTCGATCGGATGGGGATGAGATGGAAACGGGATCTGAACTGGTAGGCTTTGGTTCTGAGTGACAGTAGAGGTTGCAGAGTGAGGCGTCTCGAGTGAGCGGAGGAAGGTGGAATACGCATAGGGGCATGAGACGCGGTGTACCATCACTATCGATCACAATCTTCGTTACTTCGACCGTATTTTGACTCAGGTTGGGAATCATGAGGGTGTCTTGCGAAAAGAAAGTGAAATCTAAGTGAGTTTTCCATTCGGGGGAATAAAGCTGAACATGACGTATAAGTGTAGCTAGACGCCGGTATGAAGGATAACCCCGAAATACTCACGCAGTGTACCTCACTCTTCTTCCAGAGAACCACAAAGAACATGTCCTCATTCTCATTCCATTCCTCCAAAAAAACGATCAAAAGGACAAGGAAGTCCCCAACGATTTCAACCACGGCGTTGCAGATGCCGAGGGGCGGAGTCTTCGCGGCGATGAAGATGATGGGCTGCTCGGCAAAGGGATGGGGCTGGCCAGTTGAAAAGCTCAATAAATGTAATTGCAAAATCATATTCCCGTCCGAGGTATGATGCACGTCTTCCTTCCTTCTCTAAAGTCAAAGTCGGGTCGAATAAGAAGAGTAGGGAATCGCGCACACCGTCAGAGCCGCTATCAGATCATGCTCATCCACCGCGAGTGCAAAGATTAACAACTCTGTTTCGAGATTAAACCCCTTCCACTCCAATTTTCGGTCCTGTACACCTGAAAGTGACGGAAGAGTGATATAGGAGAACCCCGTCGTGGTTCCGTGGTTCGCGCAGTCGAGGAAGAACGCCCCACTGGTGAGGTCATATATTCCAGTTGACTCAAATGGCACGGAGACCTGTATCGACTTGCGAAAATCGAGCATTTCCCACGCTTCTTCCCGCTCCTTGACAATGCGAAGTCGTTCGGGATAAGATAATCCCGGATTCAAGTCGTCGCTTACGGAGCAGCGTTCCATCTGAATAAGATAACGCAAGGCGGTGTCGCTGCACAGGTCATACAAGATGCGACAGGTCCGCGCGCATGATATGATGTCGAGGGGGGGAAGATAAAAAAGGATGCGAAGCAAGAGTTCTGGAGGAATCTGAAGCAAAGAAGCTGGCTGTAGATCCTGGGGAGCATCGAAAGAGATTAGTTGATGGGAAGATGCGATTTTCTGAGCGTGGCCACCCATGTCGGCCAGATCGAGTGAAGATAGTGGGTCATCTTCGCAAACTTTTATACCTTGTAAATTTGTAACCAATAACTCGGCAGTGTAATGAGGGCCAACGTTTTCAGATGCAAAGGGTGCTGATGGGGATTGCGGGGAAACATCTATTTCAAGCGACAAAGTCAAGTAAGGCAATTCAACCCCCACGCCTAAAAACGAATCACCTACTTGGCTTACGGGTTATCATAGAAAGCATTGCCACTCTGGCGATTTGTGGATCACCATTTTTGGCAGGTGACAAGACTTTATATGTACCCTCAGTAAGAATCAGGGAACTCATGACACGCGTAGGCACTTACGACATAGATCTGTGCGTATATCCACGTTGGAATCCCGCAGGAGATTTTCCACTACGTCCGGTTGGAGGGTTTCCAGTGCCTATAGATGTTAGCAGGACGATACAATGTATTATGTAATGATTGCTCACATCAATATCACAAATTCCGCTGATCCGGGCCAGGTCCTCATCATGAACAAGAACCATATTGCATTCGGGCATCCGCTGTGAGGTCCAGGTCACTAAATATGAAGACATCGTTGGAGTCTTCATCATCTCACCCCAGCAACATAGTCGAATATAAAGTGAAGAGGGTCCTGGTACTTTGAGGGATCAAATAAGGACTTAGATACATTAGACATGGCACTTCACCTTCGAAGCGGTGGGTATCGATATAAGCTCCACATCAGCCTGAGAGTCGCGGTTGTACCCACCCGCATCTGTTGAGGATTTAGCCACTTTACGAAGATGGTTCGGCAATATCACAGGAGTACGAGCAACACGGAAACCTCGGATGAATACGCATTGGTTCTCTGGTAGGTTCTAACGGACACAAGAACACAGCCAAAGATATCTCAAGATCATTAGTGCTTGCAGATGGCGCGCTAACGTACGTTCCCACTAGGCCCTTGGTTGAATACTACACCCCGGATTTGCTCGGGAGAGACCTGCCAGGTAATTCCACCTTCGGGACCGTGGGCTACTTCGACACCAATGGATACTTGTGCGTCCAGCTGGGTTTTCAAGAAAGTAACATTGGCCCAGGATCTCGCGCGATCGCAACCAGTGACTAAGATGAGTTCCTCCATCTGCTCGATTCCGAGCTCATGCTTCCGAGCGAAAGCGAACCATCGATCGATGTGCGTCACCATCCATTTGCCAAAAGCCTCTCGTGCAAGGGTGTCCTGACGTTGGGCCGGTACTGGAAGGGATAATAGTGCCCCTTCTCGCCTGCTTTTGCACGAAAATGAGGCCTGCGAGTAGTCATCTGGGCTGCGAAATTATTAGTGGAAGAAATTTTGGATAATGTATCGCTACTACCCAAAGACCTGGACACCTGGTTCAGTAGCCGCCATATCGACCCCATTTGAATAATAATGGCTTGGACTAAGCGTGCCGTAGATGATATGATCGGACGATTTGGGGATTAGTGGTTCATGGTATTCTGGTACGCCAGACTTGTGGGATGGATGGTCCGCGGAAAGAAGAGCGCTGAAAAGTCGGTGGAATCTGCCCCCGCGTATGAGACCGACGTCTCCAACCTCGACGGGTTCACACAGTATCGATGGACTTGGCTCCCACAGGGCATGACCGTAGGCAGGAAACTTGCTTGCAAGGTGTCCACGGAAGATATCGTAGTGGGTCATTGGTAGAGGTAGGAATCAAGAGTAACTTGTCACACTGCCGCCTGTCGGAAATCGATTGTGTGTTGTGAGTCTTCTATACTTTACAAGGCAGTCAAATCACGCCAGCCGGGGACAGGGTCCAGCGCCTGCATTTAGCGCCCTTCAAGTTGAAGTTGCGACTCATGTCCTCAGCCAGGTCGCAGTGTTGCGGGCTCACGTGGGTGCTAGTTTGCGTAATCAGGTCACGCGTGCTCCTTGGCATTTTTGGTTTTGCACCCGGGCCGCTTCATCCTGCAGTTGGTCTCCATTTAAATTTACAACGCCCCATATTATTTCCCCATTTTCATGTGACCACACCTGATTTCGCCCGAAACGTCTTTTCAACGGCAAACTCGACGAAACCGACATCTCACAACATTCTTCATCTACTCTCATCCTGACTGATCCTCCCGTTCAGCCTGGATCCAATCCCCTCGCTGCCAACGATGACCTCCCCATTCAGCGTCGCACACCGACTGAACTCAACTCGTGGTGTTCGGTGGAGACTCCTGGGGAATGAGTTGTAGTGATCCTTACCGCATTCTACCACGGTGTGTCCCAACATGTTTCATAAAACCCATTTCATACTAAACCTTCACTAAGCATCTCCACAGTTACGGACCGTTTCGAGGCAAAGAATACCTCCTGGACATCATCTACGTTTGCATTGGTGCCATCGACCCATTGCCTCTTGTGCGGCATCGCAGTTTTAACGACTTTTCTACCTATGTGAATGATTCCGCTCTCACCTAATGGAACTTCGTAATGCCCCAAATAGTAGATGATGACCACGACAGTTCAATTTGACTCCGTGGCCCAGTCGCTGTAGTACTACCTGGTCCCGTTATTCAGCAACGAGCACTTCAACGACAAGATGATCACCGTCCTTAGTTTCGACAAAAACGATTCATATCACGAAAACAACTGTATCTTGGTGTTGCTACTTGGACGTGCCGTTCCCGACGGTGCGCGAGATGTTCCAACGACTCGACGTCCTACACGCATTACTCTCTCCTCTCCATCGTTGTGTCAAACTAGGGGCTACGTCACTCTGTCGTAAGATACCAACAAGTGTGTCTTCCGCTGCTCCCTTCCTCCCCCCTCTCAATTCACATCTTTCCACGTCCCACAGAACCCTCTCGGACGTCATTTCGTTCATCACCGACGCAATCGGTTGTGCAAACGTGAACATTTCCATTTCCAGTTGCAATGTCCCATAAACACGACTGACACAATACCTGGCTGCTCAAACCCGACGCTATACG